>Ga0134126_10001254_pt1 | contig 32317 bp, 28 predicted proteins | sample KB31752_FD_96881 | JGI IMG/M metagenome (GOLD analysis project Ga0134126, IMG submission 96881) | Terrestrial soil microbial communities with excess Nitrogen fertilizer from Kellogg Biological Station, Michigan, USA - KB3-175-2 | ecosystem: Environmental > Terrestrial > Soil > Unclassified ...
AGAAATTCAATCCCAGGATGCTGAAGTAAAAGGCGCCCGAAACTGGGAACCACCGCAGGTTTCAGCCGGTTTCTGGATGACGCCTTATAACACCTCTCTCTGGAATGGAATGAAAGCCAATGGCAACATGCCTGCGCAAAATGGGATGGGAAGTTTTATGATTAGCGGCCAACAAATGTTTCCCAACAAAAAATACAATGATGCCAATGAATCTTACCTGCAAGCTATGTCATCTGTGACTAAAGAAAATAAAAATGCTGAATTAAATAATTTATTCGCTGCCGCAAAAAAGAATTATTATGAATGGGTAATCATTGAAAAGAAATTATCCATACTCGATGAAAGTGAAAAGCTTTTACATTTCATGATTACCAACTCGGAAACAAGATATAAAAATGGGCTTGGGAAAATTAGCGCTTATTATAAAGCAAAAGCATCGTTGGGGAACATTCAAAATATGCGCATAGGATTGCAAAACGAAATCCTGCAAAAGCGAATTGCATTAAATACTTTAATGAACAGGAATAAGCTCATCTCCTTTTCTGTTGATACCAATTATGTGCTCAGGGATTATTCAACGATGGTTTTCGACAGCACATTATTTTACGCTAACAGGAGCGATTTAAAAGCAATAGGCCAAAATATCCAGCTTACTTATTTAAAGCAAAATATAGAAAGGCAGAGCATGAAGCCTCAGTTTGGTGTGCAATATTCACACATGTTTGGATTTGGAAATGCACCCATGATGTTCGACTTAATGGGCATGGTAAAAATTCCCATTAACTGGTCAACAAGAGCCAACAAAGCAAATGTGGAAAGCCTGAATTTTAAAGCACAATCGCTCGAAGAACAAAAAAAATCCATTGTAAATGAATATTCTGGAATGGCTTATCAAATGCAGCAGGATATTGAATCTAAGAAAAAGCAGGTTCATTTGTTTGAGAATAATATTATCCCTGCTCTTCAAAAAAATTATGAAAGCACGCAGCTTGGTTATCAGCAAAATACTGAAGAACTATTTGAGCTATATGATGCCTGGGAAACATTAAATAATACACAACTTGAGTACATCGGCCAATTGCAACAATTATTAAGTATGGAAGTTGATTTGGAAAAATTACTTGAAATAAAATAGAAAGAAATGAAAAAGAATTTTTGGATATACATTTTAATTATAACGGTTACCGTTTTTCTCATTCAATCGTGTAACAGTAAACCAACAAATAGCGCAGAAATTAATTCTGTCTCAAAAGATTACTACACTTGTCCAATGCATCCGCAGCTGCGCGAGAGCCATCCGGGATATTGCCCGATTTGCGGAATGAAGTTGGTAAAAAAGAATGTGGAGCCTGTTGCATCAAATGATATGAAACTGGAAACTTTACTCAAACCCACGAATGAATTTGTGGTTGCTTCTCTCCCCGTTATGACACCAAAGGAAAGCGATGTCAAAATTCCCGTAAATGCTTATGGGGTTATTGAAGCGGATACAAGAGCCACTGGTGCTGTGTCAGCAAGGGTTTCAGGACGAATAGAAAAATTGTATTTGCGTTATCGTTTTCAAAATGTGTCAGCCGGTCAAAAAGTAATGGAAATTTATAGTCCTGAAATTGTTACTGCCGAAGAAAATTTATTATTCCTTTTGAAACGGGATTCTGAAAACTCTTCTTTCATCAATGCGGCAAAACAAAAATTGTTGTTGCTTGGAATGAGCGCTGCTGAATTAAATAAAGTAATTAAAAGTGAAAAACCTTTATACAGTATCAGTGTTTACAGCAATTACAAAGGACATGTAATGGACAATGGCATGGATCAAAATGAAATGAACAGCTCTTCATTTGAAACGCAGGAGCTCCGGTTAAAAGAAGGTATGTATGTAACCAAAGGACAAACACTTTTCAACATTATGAATCATCATAAAACCTGGGCAGCCTTACAAATTTTTCCGGAGAAACAATCGCTTGTTAAAAAAGGCGATGCTATAAAAATTATTCCCGATATGGATACTTCGGCTGTTATAAACGGAAAGATAGATTTCATTGAACCTTTCTTCCGTAGCGATAATAAAACGCTGACAGCAAGAGTTTATTTTGATAACAAAAATATGCTCACGCTGGGCAGCCAGGTAAAAGCAAAAATTTTTACCGGAAGTAAGAATGGTTTGTGGTTGCCACAAACAGCAGTGCTTTCATTAGGAATGAACGATGTAGCATTCCTTAAATCAAACGGTGGTTTCATGGCGCACAAAATAACAACCGGAATTCGTGTGGATGATAAAGTGCAAATTCTTTCCGGGTTAAATGTTTCGGATACGGTTGCGGCAAATGCGCAGTATTTAATGGATAGTGAGAGTTTTATTAAAGTGAGTGGTGAATAGTTAATGGTTAATAACGAGTCGGGTATATAAATAAACAACAAAAAATAGAATTATTATGATTTATAAAAAAAATAGGAAAGACTTTAAGCTTTCAGCCTTTCGCCTTCTGCCTTTTGCTTTCTGCTTTCTGCTTTTTGCATTCAGCATTCAGCTAATTTCTTCCTGCAAAGAAAAAAAGAAAGTCGAAGTAGCTCCGTTACAAAAAGATGTTTATTACACCTGTAGCATGCATCCGCAGATACATGAAGGCCATCCGGGAAATTGTCCTGTGTGTGGGATGAAATTGATTGCTGTTTCCAAATCAGGTAAAAGTACTGGTAACACCATGCAGATTCATTTAAATAAAGAACAAATCAGGTTGGGAAATATCCAGGCAGATACTATTGGCAAAGGAACTTTTGGAAACAAACTAGTGCTCACCGGAACGCTCAATTTTAATGAGGATAAACTTTCTTCTGTGAGCGCAAGAGTGGAAGGAAGGATTGATAAATTATTCTTTAAAAATATCGGTGATTTTGTAAACAAGGGAGATAAACTTTATGAACTCTATAGCGAGCAACTTAACAATGCAAAACAGGAATATGTTACTGCTTTGGAACAAGCGAACTCAATTAGTAATTCTCTTATCAATTACACAGCTTTAGTGGAAAGTGCAAAAACAAAATTGCATTTGTGGGGAATGACGGATGCACAAATTAAGGAGCTTGCTCAAAGCAAACAGGTATCAACACAAACAACTTTTTACAGCACAGAATCAGGTTATATCACCGCGCTCAATGTAAAGGAAGGAGATTATGTGATGGAAGGAGGCACGGTGATTCAGCTCGCTAATCTTTCAACACTTTGGGCTGAGGCACAGGTTTACACTACGCAGATGCCTTTAATACAGAAAGGCGAAAATGCAACGGTGCAGGTTCCTGGTACCAACGAAATTATCAATGGTACGATTGATTTTATCAATCCTGAAATAAATCCTGATACAAGAATTAATTTAGTTAGAGCTACAGTTCCCAATAAAAATAATTCATTGCATCCCGGAATGCCGGTTTATGTTTCGATAAACAACAAGCAACGGAAATCTCTAACAGTGCCATCTGAAGCGGTTTTGAGAAATAGTAAAGGAGCTACAGTCTGGATACAAATAAAACCAGGGGTTTATGAAATGCGTATGGTAAAAACAGGTATTGAAGAAAATAATTTAATTGAAATTTCAGCAGGGCTAATGCAGGGAGAAGTAGTGGTAACAAGCGGCGCATATCTTCTGAACAGCGAATATGTTTTTGAACATGGCTCTAATTCAATGGGAGGGATGGATATGGGTGGAATGAAAATGTAAGAAGAGAAATTACTATTTTGTTTTTCAATGCGTTGAAATGGAAGCTTCCGCTTTATATGCTTTATCAGAAGTAAAAAATTATCCAATCATTTGTTTTGCTCATCTCACCAATTCAATGGCGCAACACGAAGGTGACTTTGAGAAAGGTGAGGAGTTTGGAAGCATTGATACTTTAAATCTTGTTTCTTATCTTCTGAAAATTTTTTATTCTTGAGTTCGATAAAATTAAAATTCGTGTTATTTGTTTGTTTACTATTTTTTTTAAGCCCAAATTTATCATAGCACAGGATTGCATTATATTGGAGTATATTGAAAAATAATTTAAAACAAATGGAAAACTTTGATGTTATAGTAATCGGTACCGGCTCAGGAAGCAGTGTAGCAAAGCGTTGCGCAGCAGCAGGAAAAAAAACGGCAATTATAGACAATCAACCTTTTAGTGGCACCTGCGCTTTAAGAGGCTGCGATCCTAAAAAAGTGCTGGTAGGAATTGCTCATGCATTATCGTTGAATCAACAATTGCAGGGAAAAGGCATTTCAACTATTGCAACATATTCCTGGAAAGATTTAATGGAATTTAAAAAAAGTTTTACTGAGCCTAAAATACCCAAAACAGAATTGAGCCTAAAAGAAGCAGGCATCGCAATGTTTCACGGCAGGGCAAAATTTATTGCTGAAAATACATTGCAGGTAAATGAAGATATTTTACATGCTGAAAAGTTTGTGATTGCCAACGGAGCCGCGCCAACGAAGCTTTTCATACCTGGAGAAGAATTGTTGATTGACAGCACCGCTTTTTTAGAACTGGAAGAATTACCAAAAGATATATTGTTGGTTGGCGGCGGTTATATAGCTTTTGAATTTGCACATATCGCTTCACGGTTTGGGGTAAAAGCAACCATTGTTCATCGCGGCGACAGGCCGTTGGTGAATTTCGATGCAGGCCTTGTAAAACTATTAGTAAAAGCCAGCAAAGAGTTGGGTATCGAGGTTGTATTAAACGCGGATGTAAAAAGTGTTACCAAAGGCGATAATGGGCTTGTTATTCATGCTGCACAGGAAGGAAAAGATATTCAATTTGCTACTTTACTTGCGGTACACGCTGCTGGTAGAACCGCTGATATATTTGATATGTGTTTGGCAAAGATGAACGTTTCTTTTGATAAAAAAGGAGTAGCGGTGAATGATTATTTGCAAAGCGTATCAAACGAAAATGTGTATTCCTGTGGCGATGCCAATAATAAAGGGTTGCCATTAACTCCTGTTGCTGCAAAAGAAGGAATCGTGCTTGCTGATAATTTATTAAAAGGGAATCGTAAAAAAATTGAGTATGGCCATATTCCTTCCAATGTCTTTACCATTCCACCTCTTGGTGCAGTTGGTTTAACAGAAGAGGAGGCGAAAAATAAAAACTTAAATTACTCTGTACATTTTAACGAAACCACAGATTGGTATTCATCGAGACGACTTAATGAGCTCGCTTCCGGTTTTAAAGTATTAGTTGATAAAGAAACTGATCTTATTATCGGCGCACATCTTTTAGGCCCTAATGCCGAAGAAATCATTAATATATTTACCCTCGCAATGAATGCGGGAATAACAGCCAGCGTTTTGAGAAAAACAATTTTTTCTTATCCTACTAATGCTTCTGATATTGTACATATGCTTTGATTGAAATGTTTTTTTAGGCATTGTTTGAGTAATACTATGAGGTTGTATTGTTTCCATTTCAAAGAAAAATTGCAAAAAAAAATCAAAATAAGTTTTATTGCAAAATTGCGGAATGTGTTTAATCATTTGTTGATGATTCCCAGCAAGCCTGTCAATCGTTATTTTGATTATTTTCTCCCGAGCGGTATTTGGGCGAATTAAACAGCAGAAATATTCCTTATTACAAAGCATTATTTCAAATGAACTGCAGGAACAACAAGCAGTTGGAGAGGCGCCGTTGCATAATTTACAAAAGGAATGAAATATTTTCTCCTGGATTAATTTTAGTTTTTACAAATCCTTTTTTATTTTTTTCAGAATTAAATAAAAAGCCTATACTTTCCCCGAAATATTGCAGTAAATTATTTTCCAATTTTAAATAACTTCCTTCGGGTAAAGCAACGATGGAAATTTGAGGATTTATTTTCAGAACTTCTTCCAACCGCTGGTCGCGGGTTTCTCCATTAAAGCCTATTATTTTTTTATTAAAATAATGCGGATTTACCTGGAAAGGGAATAAGCCAAGTGCTTTGAAAGATTTTGGTTCTATGATTGGCATGTCATTGGTTGTAGAAATAGTTGGAGAAATAATGTTTGAACCTGCACTCCATCCGATAAAAGGGGTTCCGCCATTAGCTTTATCGCGGAGCATCTTTAAAAGATTTAATTCATAAATATCATGTAGTAATTTAAATGTATTTCCTCCTCCAACTAATATTGCATCAGCTTTCTCAATCACTGAAACCGCATTTTTGGGTAAAACCAAATTGATTTTTAAAGTTGAATTTTTTAAACCTTTTTTTACTGCCGATCCATATTCTTCATATTTTTTATCAGCAGCGGCAAAAGGAAAAAAAGCAATATTTGTTGCTTTACTGCCAATAAATTGATTGATAACCGGAGCTGCTTTTTCTAAAAAACCAGAGTTTCCAATACGTGAACTACTAAACGCGAGTACCTTTTTTGATGCCAATATTTTTATTTTATAACAGTTATGGCTAAACGAAATTATTGCCTTAAGATAAATTCAATTTTATCGAGTTCACTTTTATTAAAATTAATATTTTTAGTGGCTTCGACAGCTTCTTCTACCTGCTTGGGTTTACTTGCGCCAAGAATTACAGAAGTAATACGTTCATCTTTTAAAACCCAGGCGAGCGCCATTTGAGCAAGTGACTGGTTTCTGGCTTTCGCTATTTCGTTTAATTTTTTTACCTTATCAATAACTACTTCGGTAATCTGTGATTCACCGATAGCACCATTTTCAAGATGCCGCCCTACACGTGAATCTTTGGGGATTCCATTAATGTATTTATTGGTTAACAACCCCTGGGCCAAAGAAGAAAAAGTGATACACCCTACTTTTTCTTCTTCCAACACATCTAATAATCCATCTTCAATCCAGCGGTCAAACATTGAATACCGCGGTTGTTCAATCAAACATGGGGTTCCTAATTTCCTAAGTATTTGGATGGCTTTTTTCGCTTCCTGAGGTTGATAACTGGATATACCAACATATAATGCTTTACCCTGGCGAACGATCAAATCCAGTGCAGCCATAGTTTCTTCCAGGGGTGTTTCAGGATCAAAGCGATGATGATAAAAAATATCTACATAATCCAAACCCATTCTTTGTAAGCTCTGATCAAGGCTGGCAACAAGGTATTTTTTTGAACCCCAATCTCCGTAAGGGCCGTTCCACATTAAGTATCCTGCTTTAGAAGAAATAATTAACTCATCACGGTAAGTTTTAAAATCCTGTTTAAAAATGTTACCGAAAGTCTCTTCAGCAGCACCCGGAGGCGGCCCATAATTATTGGCTAGGTCAAAATGTGTAATTCCATTATCAAAAGCAGTATGAAGAATGTTCCGGCAATTTTCATAGTCGTCAATTTTCCCAAAATTGTGCCACAGCCCCAATGAAATTAATGGCAATTTTATTCCGCTGTTTCCGCAACGGCGGTAATTCATTTTTCCATACCTTTTTTCATCCGGTTGATACGCCATAATTTTTTAATTGATAATTGTAACAAAAGAAAAAAACCTTTGGGCAAAACTAATCACGGAATGATAAACCGCAAAAGGAAAATACAAGGAAAGAAAAAATAAAATGTTTAAAAGCGGAGAGGCAGAAAATTACAATTGCAATTTTATTTCTTCATTGCTTTTATCAAAAAAATGAAATTCTGTGAGATGGTAATTATTATTTTTCCTGGCTTTTATTTTTTGCTTGAACTTCATGCTCCATTTTCTTCTTTTTGATAGAAACCCTTTGGTAAGGTAAGAATATAGAATTGGATGAACTTCAATCGTAAGGCCGGTGTGTTTTTGCATGATGAGGTAACTAAGGTTTTTTTCGATCTCGTCTTCAAGAATTAGAGTTGACGAAACTTTACCAGTACCTCCGCAACTTGGGCACAACTCCATTGTGTTGATGTTTGTCTCAGGCTTCATTCGTTGCCTGGTTATCTGCATCAATCCGAATTTACTAATGGCTAACACGGCATGTTTTGCCCTATCAGTCCGCATGTACAAATCCATTTGTTCCGCCAGTTTCTTTTTGTTTTCCGGAAGCTTCATATCAATAAAATCAACTACAATTATTCCACCAATATCCCTCAGCCTTAATTGCCTTGCAATTTCTGCTGCGGCTTCTATGTTAGTTTCAAATGCGTTTTGTTCCTGGTTATTTCCTACACTTTTATAGCCGCTGTTCACGTCTATTACATGCAAAGCTTCTGTATGCTCAATTATCAGATAGGCGCCGCTCGGAAGGTTAACGGTCTTGCCAAAAGAAGCTTTTACCTGGCGAGTTATTCCAAACGCGTCAAATACAGGGGAACCGTTATTATAGTAAGAAAGAATGTCTAATTTTTCGGGTGCTATTCTTTGAAGATAAGTTTTGGTATCGTTATAAATATTTTTATCGTTAACAACAATTTTATTAAAATCTTCTGTAAGTAAATCACGGAGAATACTATTGGTTTTACCTTCTTCACTTAAGATCTTCGCGGGAGGAACGGCACCTTTCAGATTTTCCTGCATATTTTTCCAGGTACTTATCAGTCCTAATAAATCATCATGAAGTTCATTAGCTGGTTTGCCTTCTGCCGCCGTACGCACAATAACTCCAAAATTTTTTGGCTTTACTGCTTCAATAATTTTTTGGAGCCTTTTTCTTTCATCAGAAGAATGAATTTTCCTTGATACGGCAATGATATCATTAAAAGGAGTGAGCACCACATATCTTCCCGGCAAAGAAATTTCGCAACTAAGGCGTGGCCCTTTTGCAGCTATTGGTTCTTTTAAAATTTGTACAAGAATGTTCGGTTTGCCATTTAATACTTCCGCAATTTTTCCTGTTTTTACAATTTCAGGCTCTACTTCAAATTTTTCAAAATTAATTCCTGAAGGGGAATTATCATTCATCGCTGCTTTTGTAAATTTCAAAATAGAACGTACGTAAGGGCTTAGATCGGAGTAATGTAAAAAAGCGTCTTTTTCAAATCCAACGTCAATAAAAGCAGCGTTGAGGCCTGGAATTAATTTTTTTACTTTTCCTAAATACAAATCACCTACACCAAAGCTTGAATTTGCATTTTCATTGTGCATTTCCACAAGCTTTTTATCCTCAAGTAAGGCTATTTCAACTGCCATTGGGGCAGCATTTATAATAAGTTCCTTGTTCAACCTTAAATTCTTTATTAAGTTTTAATTCCAAGAAAAGGAAAAGGCAAAAGCCGGAGTTGCCGGCATGCGAAAGTAAAAGGAAGTAAATAATTACCTCTTCTTATGACGATTCTTTCTTAAACGCTTTTTCCGCTTATGTGTAGCGATTTTATGACGTTTTCTTTTTTTACCGCAAGGCATAAATAATTTTTTAATAATTTATAAAAAAGGCAAATAATAAACTTTTATTTTTCGCCAAAGTTGAAAATATACTAATTTCCTTTAAGGGCTTTTATCCGGTCATCAATTTCTTTACTAAACGCCGGATTGTTTACTAAATGCTTACTTTGTTCGTACCATTTTACCGCATTTTGTTTATCGCCGGTGGCTGCGTAAGCATCGGCAAGCCAGGAAACAGCTTCAAGGTTATGTGGGTCAAAACTCACTACCTTTTCTAATCTTTCGATGGCCTTACCATATTGATTTGAAATTACTCCGCCGATTCCTAACACTAATTGTGCCTGCATGTTATTAGAATCTAGCTTTACAACCTGAAGCAACTGTTGAATTCCTTTCATTGTTTGTTCAGGGTTACCAATCATTCCTTCGCCATAAACGTAACAACTTCCTAATCCAACTTTCAAATCATTATTATCCGGATCAAGTTTTAAAGCTTTTTCAAAAAGGGTAGCAGCCGTTTGAGCCTCCCACACTTTTTGCGCCGGATCTTGTTCTCTTTTCATGTTCTCTAAAATCAACCGGGCTGCAAAGGTGAGTTTTTTTTCTGAATTATCCAACTTAGCAGATTCACTTAAATAATACGCATAAGGAATGAATTTTTGAGCGGAATCTTTCCAAAAATTGGCGAGATTGGTATATTGATTTTCAGATTGGCCTTTGAGATTGCCTCGTGTAATATCATTTTCAATTTTGGTTACAAAAAGTTGTTGGTTGGCCGGAAGGTTCTGCTTGTAGAAATTGATTGAATCTTTAATATTAAAAACTGGCGTTTCAGCCTTAGCCATAGCAGGCATTTCTTTTTTGGGGGCTACTGTTTTTCCAAAGAAAAAAAGTATAAAAACCAATACAACGCCAGCACCTGCTAAAATGATTCTTTTATTCAAATTGAATTACGGATTTTTTCCAGGGGGCAAAGTTAATGCATTATGAACTTTATGGGAGGTTCTTTTTCTTAATTTGATCTACAAATTCCTTTGAAGGCTTAAAAGCCGGAATGAAATGTTCAGGTATTTCAACGGCGGTATTTTTTTTAATGTTACGGCCGATTTTTGCCGCCCTTTTTTTGGTGATGAAACTACCAAAGCCACGGATGTAGATATTTTCTCCTTCGCCAAGCGATTTTTTTACTTCCTTAAATAAATTCTCAAGGGTTACAAGAACGTCTACTTTCGCGATTCCTGTATTTTCTGAAATCCGGTTAATTAAATCTGCTTTTCTCATTTTAAACTCTTTTTTAGTTAGATGAAAATTAAAATGTGTGTTTAAAGATACTTCAACCAGGTATGACAAATTTAACCATCTTTATTGTAATAACCTGCTATAATATCTTTTGTGTATGTTTTTTTTTTTGATTTTATAAAAAAAAGTAATTTTTAGACGGCCTCTATTTACCAAAATCAGAAAAAATTATAGTTATTTTACTTGAAATGCTAAAGAAACTTTTTTTTTCAAAAACCCTTCTTTTATGGAATGATGAGGAAAATAAAAGGCAAATGCCCTGGAAAGGCGAAACCAGCCCTTACAAAATATGGATCAGTGAAATTATTTTACAACAAACTCGGGTACAACAGGGCTTGGGATATTACAATCGCTTTATCGAGGCGTTTCCAAATGTAAAGTCTTTGGCAACTGCTACAGAAAGAGAAGTTTATAAATTATGGGAAGGCCTCGGGTATTATTCAAGATGCAAAAATTTAATTGCCACAGCAAAATTTATTTACCGCGATCTTGACGGAAAATTTCCTGACACATTTGAAGAGATTCTCGCGTTAAAAGGTATTGGAAATTATACGGCATCGGCTATTGCTTCTTTTGCATATAATCAACCTTATGCTGTTTTAGATGGAAATGTGTTCAGGGTTTTGTCAAGGTTTTTTGGAGAAGAAACGCCAATAAATACCACCGAAGGCAAAAAGTTTTATGCATTACTTTCTCAGCAATTACTTGATAAAGAAAATCCGGCAAAATACAACCAGGCCTTGATGGATTTTGGGGCTGTAATTTGCAAACCCTCGGCACCGCTATGCCCGCAATGCCCATTAAATAAAAAATGTACCGCATTTTTAAAAAATAAAGTGGCTGAATTACCCGTAAACACAAAAACAATTAAGCAAAAACAAAGATTTTTTAATTATTTAATTGTGAAACGCAATCAACATTTTTATGTTAATAAAAGAAGTGAAAAAGACATCTGGCAAAATTTATATGAATTCATTTTAATTGAAACAAATGAATGGCTAAATGATAAAGAGATAACAGTAAACGAACAAATATTAGAGATTCTTAATCTGCAAAATTTTAAAATAAATTTTATCTCAAAAAAGATTTCTCAAAAACTTACTCATCAAACTATTACGGGAAGATTTATACATATTGAAATCCAAAAACCATTAAAAAATAAAAAATATTCAGAGGTAAGTTTGAGCGAGTTAAAAACACTTCCTTTTCCAAAATTTACAGCCTCTTATTTATCAGATAAAAATGTATCTTTAAATTCAATTTAGTTTTTTTTAAATGGAGAAAATCACTGTTATGCGAGGAGTAAATAAAGTGATGCTAATTGGTAATCTCGGAAAGGACCCGGAAATCTTATATCTCGAAGGTAACATTCCGGTTTCCAAATTTCCGTTAGCCACTACGGAATCATATAAAGACAAAACCGGAAAATTAGTTTCCCAAACAGAATGGCACAATATTGTTCTTTGGCGCGGCCTTGCGGAGTTAGCTCAAAAATATTTACACAAAAGTAGCCTGGTTTATATTGAAGGCCGGTTGAAAACAAGGTATTGGGAAGATAAAGTGCACAACAGAAAATCTATAACAGAAATTGTGGCTGACAATTTTATTATCCTCGACAAGCGCCCTGATAAAAATGCGGAAGAACAAAATGAAACGCACGAAGAAGGCCTGATAGAAGGCGAGAGCGGGTTTGACGAAGGCTTTTAATAACATGCATGCAGAATCTTAAAATAAAAATTTATTTTTAGGTTATTATCTCTCACCAAACAGTCATCAATTGATTACAATTATAGCCATTATTCCGGCATCTGCTAACACAATATTATCTTTTGTACTTTTAGTACTTTTAGTTTTATCCTTTCTTTTTTCAGGTTCAGAAATGGCTTTTTTTTCATTGACCCTGAAAGATATTAATATGCTCAAAATCCGCCAACAGCCTTCATATAAAAGAATTGTGGCCTTGCTCGAAAATCCAAAAACATTGATGGCTTCGCTTCTCATCGCCAATTGCTTCGTAAATATCGGCATCATCCTGATTTCAAACCTGCTATTAAATCAATGGGTATCAACTTTAGGGTTGCATATTGTTCTTACTCTTTTAATAAAAGTCGCCGTTATCACTTTTGTGCTGGTATTGTCCTGTGAAGTATTGCCAAAAGTTTGGGCCACGCATCATAAAATCTGGTTTGCTTCAACCGCTTCAATGACGGTAGATATTTTTAATAACCTCCTTTTTAAAATAAGCACACAACTTGTATCCTTTAATACTTCCATCGAAAAAGCTTTTCATTTTGGTAATGCGGCTATCGAAGATACTCAGTTAGATGACGCAATTGATTTGCTGCCAAATAATAAAACATCAAATGAAGAAAAGCAAATATTAAAAGGAATTCGAAAGTTCAGTAATACCACGGTAAAACAAACTATGCGGCCCCGCCTCGATGTGAGTGGTATTGAAGCTTCCGTTTCTTTTAATTCAGTTTTAAAAAAAGTAAAGGAATATTCCTACTCGCGGCTGCCAATATATAAGAACAACCTGGATGAAATTTTAGGAATATTACATACCAAAGATTTATTGCCACATTTAAGCACCGAAGAATTTGATTGGCACCCTTTGATGCGCCCGGTTTTCTATGTTCATGAACAAAAATTAATAGAAGACCTCCTACAGGATTTTAGAAATAAACGTATACACATGGCTGTTGTTGTAGATGAATTTGGTGGCACCTCCGGCATAATAACCCTTGAAGATATTATGGAAGAAATCATAGGCGATATCCAGGATGAATTTGATGATGAACAAAGTGTTAATAAAAAAATAGATGATTTCAATTATATTTTTGAAGGAAAAATGATGATAAATGATCTTTGTAAAGTATTAAAACTGCCCCTACATACTTTTGATAAAATTCGAGGAGAAAGTGATTCTTTAGCCGGCCTGATTCTGGAAATAGCAAAAGAATTCCCTAAAGTAAATGACCATTTCGAAACAAATAATTATATATTTACCGTGCTTGAAATTAATAAAAACCGGATAGAAAAAGTAAAACTTACTTTAAAACAAAAACAGGAAAAATAAATCTTCTTACGTTGAATCAAAATAGGCAAATGCACCGGGTATTTTTTTTCTTTTTTGTTTTGTTGGTCACCAGCTGCAATTCAAATTATACGTCCAAAAAAGAGGGCTACTTTAAAATTGATTTTCCTAAAAAACAATATACAACTTTTGATGAGCCTGGCTATCCATATACTTTTGGATACCCTGTCTACGCAAAGATTGCAAAAGATTCATCTTATTTTATAGAAGGCGGCCAAAACCCTTATTGGATCAACATCGAATTTCCTTCTTTTAACGGAACGATATTTATAAGTTATAAAAAAATAGGTGGCACTTCGGTTTATAAAATAAAAAATCCTAACGGAACTTACCGCGATTCTGTTGGGGTAAATGATTTTCATAAAATGGTGAATGATTCCTACAACCTTACTTATAAAAATGATGTAAAAGCTTATTCCATTGAAGACAGCCTGATGCATACGCCCAATAATATTACAGGTGTATTTTTTAAAGTTTCAGGAAATGTAGCTACAGCAAAACAGTTTTTTCTTACAGATACTTTACATCATTTTTTGCGGGGCGCTTTATATTTTGATGCAACTCCCAATGAGGATTCACTGCGGCCGATAAATGCATTTTTACAACAGGATATGAAGCATCTGATCAATACTTTAAAATGGAAATAAGAAAGTTCAAAAAACCCGTTTTTCAATTCTAACACTCTTGTTTAAACACAATTTCTTTATTTGCAGTAAAGCAACAAATAAATACAATTCTTATTTTCCGGAGCTATAAATTTTAATTTAAAATCCATCAATTATTTTTGCCAGCTTCTTGTCTTTTTCTGTTACCACATCTCCTGCGTCATGAGTGGAAAGCCAGATTTCTACTTTATTATATTCGTTTGTCCATTTTGGATGATGATCCATCTTTTCAGCGGCAAGCGCTACTCTTGACATAAATGAAAAGGCTTCTGAAAAATCTTTGAATTCAAATTTTTTATGAAGTTTTTTGTTTTTTTCTTCCCACATAATATTGATTTTTTAAGGTTATTAATAAACAGCAGCTCAGGCCACGGGCTTTAAAAAACAAGGTGCTGTTTGTTTTTTATTTTTTCATTCGTCAGTTCTGTTACCAACTGAACATTTGGAATGGCTTTAATTGAATTTATCAGGATATTTACTTCATCATTTTCCATAATATCATCTTTCATCAGCCACAAAAAATCAAGGTGTTTGAATTCCGGTAAAAGGTATTCACCATCATCTTCATTATTATACAAATAATGCTTTATAGTGCCGGCATGGGCGCCATACTGGTAAATCGGAAAAAAATAATGCCGCGTTTTTTTATTTAAATGGATTTCCAAACTATTATTAATTCTGAAATCGAAATTCAACAATTGGTTGAGGTGCCAGCAAAAACGGTATTGTTCAATTGATGCTACAATACCTAGCAGGCGTGTATTTTCAAAGAATTCTTCCAACATTGCCTCATTGTCAAAACGCAATTTCATTTTCCGGATTTTTAAAAAACTACATTAAAATTCAATTCATCGCTGCCTCGAAGAACAGTCACTTTCGCAGAGTCGCCCTTTTTAAATTTTGACAAAGCTTTCATATAACTATTCATATCTGTAACCGGTATTCCGCCCAGGTTAGTAACGATATCCCCTGCTTCCATTCCAATTTTTTGAGCTGCCTTTCCTTCAATAATTGCATCCACTTTCACTCCTTTTCCAGAATAGGAATAATCAGGCATAAAACCCAGCGTAACCGAAAAATGCGCTGTTTCCATTTGTGGTTCACGGGTTTTTGAGAAAGCTATTTTTTGATCGTTATTCGTTTCGCTTAAAATATTTTCAATGTATTGAATAACCCTGTATTCTCCCTCAAAATTTATTTTATCTGCATCATCAGTTGATTTGTGGTAATCTTTATGAGCACCCGTAAAGAAAAATAAAACAGGAATATTCTTCAGGTAAAATGACGTGTGGTCGCTTGGGCCGATGCCACTTGAATCAAATTTCACATTCAACGATTTGGTTTTTTGGGGCAAGATTTTACCCCATTCCGGAGAAGTTCCAAATCCCCCAATTGTAAGGGAATGAGTATCGTCATTTAATCTTCCAATCATGTCAAGGTTAATCATGTAATCCACTTTATCAAGGTCAACTGGCGGGTGCGCAGTAAAATATTTTGAGCCAAGTAATCCAAGCTCTTCACCCGAAAAACAAACAAATAAATAATTGTTCTTTTTGAGTTTAGAATTTTTCAAAATCTTTGCTAACTCCAGTATAGAAGCCGTGCCGCTGGCATTATCATCGGCTCCATTATGGATTTCATGGTTTCCGGGGTCAAGTGTGTTATTATCTTCGCCATAACCAAGGTGATCATAATGGGCACCTAATATTATCGTATATGCAGCACCGTTATTAAGGTATCCGATTACATTATGGCCTGTTCTTTTTTTATCACCCAAGGCAATTTGAAAACTAACACTTAAATAGGCCGCGTTGTCGCTTAAATATTTTTTTGTAATGGATTTGGCTAAATAAATTACAGGAATATTTACAGGTTCAATTTTTGATTTTGGATCAAAATTTATCCCATCCTCCGCATCCCCCGTATTATAAATAATCAAGGCAGATGCTCCATTTTTCTCGATTTCTATGGCTTTATTTTTTATGGCCTCTTCCAAATCAAAATGAGGATTATTTTTATTGGTTTCAAGGCTTTCTTTAATGTCCCAAAACCAGGGCATTCCTTTTTCTCTAAATGCTGGCGACACATCTTGTTTTATGGAACCGTTGGCGCTAAATTCTAATGGGAAAAAATCTGTATTAACCTGAAGTGCAGTATCGTTAATTAAAAAATAGGTGGAAGGCAAAATTTCTTTTCCTTCATTTATAGCGAAGGACTGAACATAAGTACCGCTATCGCCTACTGGATGTAAACCTGCATCTTTAAATTTAGTGGACAAATATTCATACGCCAGTTTTTCGCCATTTGTTCCGGTGCGGCGCCCTTCCAGTTTATCACTGGCCAGGTAAGTAATTTCATTTTTCAGATTTTCGATAATTATTTTATCCGATTTTTTTAATTTTTGTCCAGAAGCGCTGCCGGATAAAACCATTAAGAAAATAAAGATATATTTCATAAGTTGAAGTTTACTTTTGCAACGCAAAATTAAAGGGAATAATGATAGTGAACATAATGATAAAATTTCATGCCAATTATCTGTTTCCCTATTTCGTAATAGCTTTTCAAATTCATGCTATTACATTTGCCAACTATATTAAAATCATTTGAGAAGTCAACTAAATATTGCTTTAGTAGGAAACCCGAATAGCGGAAAAACATCTCTTTTTAATTCTTTAACTGGTTTAAACCAGAAAGTTGGAAATTTTCCGGGAGTAACTGTGGATAAAAAAACAGGGATTTCGAGAATTCACGAAACTCTTTCCGCAAAAATTATTGACCTGCCCGGCACTTATAGCCTTTATCCAAAAAGAAGCGATGAATGGGTGGCCTATAAAGTGTTGATGGAACAGGATGTGCAAATAAAAGCCGACATTATTGTATTGGTTGCTGATGCCAGTAATTTAAAAAGAAACCTGCTTTTTTGTTCCCAGATAATTGACCTGAAACGCCCGTTGGTCATAGCTCTTACTATGTTAGACATTGCCAACAAAAACAATATTAAAGTGGATATTGCTGGCCTGGAAAGAGAACTGGGCGTCTTTGTAGTTCCCGTTAACCCAAGAAAAAATAAAGGTATTTCACAATTAAAAACGGCTATAAATAATGCAGCTTCGAACCTGAACAATTTTCCTGGGCGTGATTTTGTAAATATGGAAGTGTTGGCTCCCGATGCCATAAAAAAAGTTCAAAACATTTTTCCTGAAATTAGCAATTACCGTGCAGTTCATTACCTTATCAATCACGAAAATTTCGCACTTAGTGGCGAAACACAGGAAGCCATAGAAAATATTGAAATTGAAACGAAATTCAATCCAACAAAAACCCAGGCAGAAGAAATCCTGCAACGTTATGGAAAAATAAAAACGTTGATGAAGCAAACGGTAGTGGAAACCGATCCATTGCAAAAAGCATTGCTTACTCAAAAGTTGGATGGTATTTTTCTGCATCGAACCTGGGGCTATTTAATTTTACTAACCGTACTTTTTATTTTATTCCAAAGCATATTTGTAATTGCGCAATACCCAATGGATGGCATTGAATGGTTTTTTGCTGAAGGAGGCAAATGGCTCGGCACTCTTCTTCCGGCAGGTTGGTTTAGCGATCTTTTTATAAACGGAATTCTCGCAGGTTTAAGCGGTATCATTGTTTTTGTACCACAAATAATGATTTTATTCGGATTAATAACGCTTTTGGAAGACACCGGCTATATGGCGCGAATCAGTTTCCTTACCGATAAAATAATGCGAAAAGCCGGGCTCAACGGAAAAAGTGTAATGCCCATGGTAAGTGGCCTTGCCTGCGCGGTGCCCGCTATTATGAGCGCAAGAAGTATTGAAAATAAAAAAGAAAGGTTGCTTACTATTATGTGCACGCCGCTGATGAGTTGTAGCGCGCGGCTTCCTGTTTATACAGTTCTTATTGCTTTGATTATTCCGCATAAAATGTATTTTGGATTCATCAGCCTGCAGGGAATGGTAATGATGTTGATGTATTTTTTAGGAACTTTCATGGCTTTGCTTGCGGCATTTGTTATGAAGTTTTTTATCAGAAGTAAAGAAAAAAGTTTTTTTATTTTAGAGCTTCCTTCTTATCGTGGGCCCCGGTGGAAAAACATTCTAACTACCATGGTAGAAAGAGCCAAAATTTTTGTGTTTGAAGCCGGAAAAGTAATTATGGTAATCAGTTTATTGCTTTGGGTTTTGAGTACTTTTGGCCCTCCTCAAAAAATGCAGGCAATCACCTCAAAATACACTACTCTTGTTCAGCAAAATCCTTCGCAGGCTAAAGAGTATGCAAAGTTAGAGGGGACCGAACGCCTTCAAACTTCTTATGCGGGTATTCTGGGCAAAAGTATTGAGCCCGTTATTCACCCGTTGGGTTATGATTGGAAAATAGGAATTGCGCTAATAACTTCCTTTGCTGCGCGCGAGGTCTTCGTCGGAACAATGGCAACGCTTTACAGCGTTGGCGATGGAGCAGACGAAAACAGCTCTACTCTGCGGCAAAAAATGGAAGCGGCGAGATGGCCAGATGGTGCTAAAGTTTATACACTTGCCGCCGGTTTATCACTTCTCGTTTTTTATGCTTTAGCAATGCAATGCATGAGCACATTAGCCGTTGTAAAACGTGAAACCAAAACATGGAAGTGGCCATTAATCATGCTTGGATACATGACAGGGCTGGCTTACATCATGAGCTTTATAACTTTCCATTTATTTAAATAGAAAATAAAATCCATCGTTTTTGTTGGTTTACTGTTCCAGTAGAAAAATAAAAATTCACATTATTTGTGGGTTTACTGCAGATTTTATTTGTTTCCATGTCAAAATCAAAATTCTTAAATAATGCTAACTTGGCAGCTTAAAAAATTTTACATTCTAATGGAAAAAAATCAGTTAGCAAAAGATGTCGTAAATCATTTAATGGAAAATGACCTTTTTAGTAAATGGCTGGGAATTGAAATTTTAAAAATCAGTGAAGGTTACAGTAAAATAAATATGACGATAAGAAAAGAAATGATTAATGGTTTTGGAATAAGTCACGGAGGTATCGCTTTTTCCCTTGCTGACAGCGCTTTTGCTTTTGCATGCAACAATCGAAATAATTTATCGGTAGCATTAGATACCTCAATTAATTTTATAAAACCCGTTCATGTAGATGATATTTTAACTGCAGAAGCAAAGGAACTTCATAATGGAAAATCGACGGGCCTTTACCATATTTCTATAACCAATCAAAACAATCATACAATAGCAATATTTAAAGGAACTTGTTTTAGAACGGGCAAAAATCTTATCTGAGTAATAAGCACTGTAGCAAAGTAAAAATTATGTTATTGATTCTAAACCATGGAATGAGATAATGCAAAATAATAAACATTTATTTTTTCGTTTTCATTTCCCACACTACTTTACCGTCTTTAGCTTCTTTAAAAAAGTCAGGCATTTTTCCATCGCCCCTTCCTGTAAAGCCACCATCCGGATATCCTAAAACATTGCAAACACTGTCGAAAACGATATTATATTTATCACAGCACGGAGCTTTCATATAATAAACGGTTTGATCTTTATACTTATAACGAGTAACTGATTGTGGCGCTCCTTCGTTTGGGTTGGCGGACATCGAATCAATTTTTGAGCGCAGGCACGAAGGAAGTTCAGTGGCATTTTCTATTTTTTTATGCGCCGCGCAGGCAAACAAAAAAACTAATGAAGTAAAAGTTATTATTTTAATCATAATTTTTTCCTGTAACATTACAAAAAACGTTTCTAAAAACTTTACGAAATTTACCCGGATGGAAAAATCAAATTTTATAGACCTGATAAAAATATTTTGCAAAAGCGGGCACGGAGGAGCCGGAAGCAGGCATTTTTTAAGAAACAAACTAACCGCTTTTGGCGGCCCGGATGGTGGCGATGGCGGCCGTGGAGCACATATCATTTTACGCGGTAACAAAAACCTTTGGACTCTTTTGCATTTACGTTACCACAAAAATATATTTGCTGAAAATGGTGAAAACGGAAGTAAAAACAATTGTACCGGCCATGATGGAAAAGATATTGTGATAGACGTTCCGCTGGGCACGATTGCTACCATCGAAGAAACCGGAAAGCAGGTAGAAATACTGGAAGATGGTGAAGAAAAAATCCTGATGAAAGGCGGGAGAGGCGGACAGGGCAATTTTCATTTTGCTACACCTACCAACCAGGCTCCGCAACATTCTCAACCAGGCGAACCGGGAGAAGAAAGCACGGTTGTCATGGAATTGAAAGGGCTTGCAGATGTGGGTTTAGTTGGTTTTCCCAACGCAGGAAAATCTACTTTGCTTTCTGTAATCACTGCCGCCAAACCTAAAATTGCTGATTATGCTTTTACCACTTTAACTCCACAACTTGGTATGGTAGCATATAGGGATAATAAAAGTTTTTGTGTTGCAGATTTGCCTGGCATTATCGAAGGCGCTGCTGAAGGAAAAGGGCTTGGCTACAGATTTTTAAGGCACATAGAAAGAAATCCTGTTTTACTTTTTGTAATTCCGGCCGATAGTAAAAATCATGGAGAAGAATTTAAAATTTTGCAAAACGAATTAAAAGTCTACAATCCCGAATTGCTCGATAAAAAATTTCTGATTGCCATAAGCAAAAGCGATATGCTGGATGATGAATTGAAAGAAGCGATTGCAAAAGAATTACCTGAAAATATTCCGCACCTTTTTATTTCATCCCTCACCAACAAAGGCCTTTTAGAATTAAAAGATATGCTGTGGAACGCTCTGAACTAAATAAATAGATACGAATTTATGAGCCGTAAAATATTATTTTTTATAAACCCGGTTTCCGGAACAACGGACAAATTATTTTTAGAAAAAAAGATTATTAAGAAATGTGAAGAAAAAAATATTTCTTTTGAAATTTTATTTACTTCAAAAGAAGGAGATTATAATTTTTTATTTGAAAAAATTAATTCTGAAAATATAACTGATATAATTATTAGCGGAGGAGATGGAAGTATCAGGGCTATTGTAGCTGCCACATTAAAAATGCACATAAATATTGGAGTTATTCCTCTGGGGTCCGGAAACGGATTAGCAAGAACCGCTGGTATCCCTAAATCAATTGACAAAGCAATTGATGTTGCCTTAGATGGAAAATCGAAACCAACAGATGTTTTTCTGATCAATAATCAGCTGAGTACGCATGTTTGTGGTATTGGCTTTGACGCAAAAGTGGCGCATGATTTTGCAGATGCAAAGAATCGCGGTTTGACCAGTTACACAAAAATTGCATTAAAAAATTTTTGGTCAGCCAAAACATTTGTTTTTAGCATTGAGAATGGTGCCAAAAAATTTGAAGGTGATGCTTTCTTAATTTGTATTGCCAACAGCAACCAGTTTGGGAACAATTTTAAAATAGCCCCGAAAGCGAGCATTTGCGACGGTTTACTTGACATTGTAATTGTGAAAAAAACCAGCAAACCAAGAGCGGTTTTGGCTTTTATAAACCAATTATTTTCTGGCGAAATAAAAGAACCGGGCTCCAAAGATTTTCACAAAAGGAATATCCAGTATTTTCAAACTGATAGGATTAAAATAGAAAATCCGCAGCTCGCACCTTTTCATATTGATGGCGACCCGGTAGAAACTTCAAAGGAATTTACTATTGAAATTGTACCATCAGCCTATCAATTAATTCATCCCTAAATTGCGAAAGCCAATTATTTTCCTTCATTAATCTTTATTTAAAAGTATACCCATATCCAAGTGAAAGCGTTCCTGCACCCGTATTATTTTTACCATTTGCAGTTCCCTTTTGAATATTAAGGAAACCATAATTGCCACCTCCTTCAATAAATATTTTGCTTGAATTCAATTTATAGGCAACACCCACATTTCCGGATAAGCCAAAGTTGTATGTATTCAGCTGATCTTTGATATCATTATTTGCATCAAAAGATTGCGGGCTCTGAGAAAGCTGCTGCATTCCCTCCTTGTCTGCATAAATATTACTAGAACCGCTCGTAACCTGGTGGGCAGAAAGTAAAAAACCAGCGAACGGCCCTGCATCTACATATATTCTTAAAGGAGAATTCTTTACATCCCAACCAAATTTTCCAAGAACCGGCACCAACAAATAATTCAATTTAGCCTCGCTTTTAAAATTGGCATATAAGTATTGAGGAGCCTGTCCGTCCGGGAACATCGCTGCCATAGCGGGTGGCGTTGGAAAAGCCTGTATCCCTGATTTTTTGCCGCCCTGGGAAGAATATTCTGCTCTCATCTCAACAGAGAATAAAGAAGAAACCCGGAACTCTCCAAATATGGATGCATCAGGCCCCAATCTTGATTTGTATCCAGTATTTAAAGGATTTTCCTGTGATCCTCCTGCGGTTAAATTCGGAATACTGATTCCACCGGTTACACCTAAAGTAAAATTTTGCGCATTACTAACATTGAAAAGGAAAAAGCTGAAAGCGAATAAGAGCAGTGGTTTTTTTTGCATAAAAAAATTGATTTAAATATTGAAAAGAAAAAAGCTTCGTTTGGCATTTCGCGAAAAGTATAAACCATTTCTAAAAAAAATCAAATTTACTTTGCTTTTGTTCAGACTATCAATTAAAAATAAAATATTTTTTTTTTATTGGTTACTGGCTTTTAAAAAAGTTTTAGATTAAAAAATCAAAGCTTTATTTATTTTGCCAGAATCATTAATAATCACCATAGATGAAATCTTGAAGAATCATTTATTTTTTAAATAATATTTCATTTTAATTATTTCTGAAAAAGGCTGTTGAATAAAAAATTGGCCTGTAGTAGTGGCCCTTTATCCTTGCCACAAGCCACCTGCATAAAAATAGATTTTGTTTCTCCAAAGTTGCATAAATTCAACTCCTAAAATTATTTTTAAATTATTGTATTATGAGAAAATTTTCAATTGTCCTATTATCAATTGTTTTGTGTTCGCTTTATTCAAACGCGCAATTACAAACCGGTGAAAATGTAGCCGTAACAAATACTGAATCAGGGAAAGTGCGTGGGTACATACATAATGGTGTGTATACTTTTAAAGGAATCCCTTATGCTGAAGCTAACAGGTTTGAGGCACCTCACAAAACAAAACCCTGGGCCGGGGTTAGGAGCTCCATGTCTTATGGTCCAGTCGCACCTTTAGAAAATCCCACAACATCTGTTCAGGATGAAAGCGAATTTGTATTTGACCATGATTGGGGTTATACAAATGAAGATTGCCTCAGGTTGAATATTTGGTCACGAGGGCTCAATGACCATAAAAAAAGGCCCGTAATGTTTTGGATTCACGGCGGAGGATATACAGCGGGCTCATCAGAAGAACTTCCTTCTTATGACGGCGAAAACCTTGCAAAAAAAGGAGATGTGGTATTAGTATCTATCAATCACAGATTAAATGTTTTAGGTTTTCTAGACCTTTCTGCCTATGGCGATAAGTATAAGCATTCGGCTAATGTGAGTATTTTGGATATAATTGCAGCTTTAAACTGGGTAAAAGCAAATATTGACAACTTTGGTGGCGATCCTGAAAACATTACTATTTTCGGACAATCAGGAGGTGGTATGAAAGTGAATACTTTAATGGCAATGCCTTCTGCAAAAGGATTGTTTCAAAAAGCAGTGAACGAAAGTGGGGCTTTCAGAATGGATGCACCCGATAAATCCACAACCCAGGAGATTGCAGCAGATGTATTGAAAGAATTGAACCTTTCTCCGGCCCAGGCAGATAGCCTCCAGAAAATACCATTCCAGGTATTAAGCGATGCTGGCCAAAAAGCTTTAAAAACGGTAGGTGCAAAATTGAAAGCTGAAGGCAAACAGGTAGGTAGTTTTGGCTTAAGCTGGGGGCCTAGCGTAGATGGCGATGACATTCCATACCAGATTTTTTCACCACAAGCTTTCGAGCTTTCTAAAAATATCCCGCTTTTGATTGGCAATGTTAAAAATGAATTTATGCCCTCATTATTTACAGGTATGTCAAATGCAAACAAAGAACAGGTGATGCAATATTTAAAGAAGAAATATGGAGACAAGACTGATGCATATATAGCAGCTGTAAAAAAAGCCTATCCTGAAGATACAAAGCCTACTGACCTAATGGATGTTGACGCTCTTTTCAGGCCTGGCGCTGTGTACGAGGCAAATGAAAAAGCAGCCTTAGGTGCAGCTCCTGTATACATGTATATTTTCACATGGCAATCACCTGTAATGGATGGTAAATACAAAGCCGTACATTGCATGGAACTACCTTTTGTGTTTGATAATATTGCCCGATGCGAAGGAATGACTGGTGGGACGAAAGAAGCATATGCTTTGGCAGATAAGGTAAGTTCAGCATGGATCAATTTTGCAAAAACTGGCAATCCAAATGCTAAAGGGCTACCTAACTGGCCAGCGTTTAATAGCAAGGGTACAGCGACCATGCACTTCAATAACAAATGTGAAGTAAAGCCGCAACTAGATAAAGAACTGTTTGAAATTGTAAGTGGCAAATAAGTAGCAAGCCTTTAGAAGAAAAGTAATCTTTCTCTAAAAAAAAGAAATTGTAAAGCCACTATAAAAAAGTTTATTGCAACTTTTTTATAGTGGCTTTCCTGTTGCAACCTTCCTACAACATCTTTTTCAAATAGTTACAACTATTGGTTACATCTTCTATCGGATGAGGTGCTCCATCCTGCTCGACAAAAAAGTATTTCATTCCAGACTCTTTTGCATTATCGAATATACGTTTGAAATCAATAAATCCTTTTCCCACTTCCACAGGCTCCATTGTTTTTTTATCAAGGTCTTTAACATGCCATAGTGGATAACGGCCAGGATGAAGTTTAAATAACTCCACAGGGTCCTGCTTTGCAGCCGTAGCCCATCCAAGATCCAATTCCATTTTTACAAGATCTTTATCTGTATGGTTGAGGATATAGTCAAACGGGCGAACGCCTTCCACATTATCAAATTCTGAAACATGGTTGTGATAGGCAAATTGAATACCATTCTTTTTACATGCTTCACCGCTTTTGGTGAAAACTTCCACAGCGGTTTTTATTTCATCCAACGTGCTTACAGGAATACTTGAACACACTAAATAACTTAATCCCCCTTCGGCAGCATCATCAGCAAGTTCCTGGTAATTGTCTGTCAGATTCTGGGGCTTTGGTGCATCCTTCATCTTCTCAAAATACATTTTAATCTTTGCAGAATCCTCTGCATTTTTAGCCATTTTCATTATCTGCCCTAATGTAAAAGGAGCGCCGCCGACATGGGCAGAGCGCCAATGCATTCCCGCATCTTTTACCATCGCCGCAAATTCTTTTGGTTTATATCCATAAAAATTTCCTTTTTGGGAGCCCGCGCTTTCTACTTCACGATAACCGATTGCGGCAAGTTTTTCTAATGTGCCTTTTGTGTCTGTTGTCATTAAATTACCCATCGTATATAATTGAAGCCCGATGGGTGGAAATGCTTTTGGTTCCTTAAAAAAACTTGATTTTGCTAGTTGCGGTACAAACATACTTCCCAAAGCAAATGTTCCTGATTGTTGAATAAATTTTCTTCTGGTAGCCATACGTTTTATTTTTTAAAATGAATACTAAAGATATTGATTTTCTTATAAAGTTTGCAGAACAATCTTATGCATGTGTCTTTTTGACACAAAGATAGCTTTCCCAAAAAAAATATTTTATTTCCCAAATGATTACAGAACTTCATTACCTAAAATTTAAACAATGATTAAACTGCTCGCTCTCTTAGCTATAACCATGTTGTTTTTTAACGGATGCAATAATGGTTCATCTTCCAATAACCAAAACACATCAGATTCTACATCAACTTCTTCTATTGATCCTGCAAAAGACTGGAAATTTGGTGTTGCCTTATGGACATTTCACGACGTTGATTTTCCACATGCACTTGATAAAGTTGACAGTGCAGGTTTAACCTACATTGAACCCAATACTTTTCATAGTGCCGGCCCGGAATTTAAGGATTCAACTATAGGACAGCTCTGCCCTGCAAGCATTTCGAAACTGAAAGATATTATAAATCAGAAGGGCTTAAAAGTAGAAACTTTATATGTTGTCGGCGATTCAACCATTGCTTCATGGAAAAAACAATTCGATATTGCAAAAGAATTTGGAGTAAAATATGTAACAACAGAACCACCCCTGAACATGTGGAACCAAATAGACAGCCTTGCCGGTGTTTATGGAATTAAAGTAGCCATTCACGACCACTGGAAAGGCTTTAGCCATTATTGGAACCCTGATACGACGATGATGGCATTGAACGGGCATCCTAACTTTGGAGTTTGTGCCGACCTCGGCCATTGGCCAAAGAGCGGTATCCATCCGCTTGATGCGGTAAAAAGATTAAGTGGCCATATTTTGGTTGTCCATTTAAAAGATGTTGCTGCCTATAATGACCCAACTTTAAAAGATGTAATTGTTGGAACTGGCGTAGTCAAATTTCCTGAAATATTTTCCGAGCTAAAGAAACAAAATTTCAACGGTTACATTTATATAGAGCGCGATTCAGTAGAGCCGGGTGGCAACTTAGCCTCAGTTAAGCAGGAAATAAATTATTATAATGCCCAGTTGAGCAAGTTGAAATAATCTTTTAAAAAAACACCTTTTTAATTCATTTCGCAATCAGGAATAAATTATTAATATAGTAAACCAACAAATTCTAAAGATTCTTGTTTTGGTTCAAACACAACAGGTATGCGTATACGAAAATAGGATATTTTTATTGAGAATTAATTTATAAACCAAATTATAAATAAACTCTTTTTGCTTTTTATTCCCCATTATTTTTTTTATACCAGAGCCCGTTTAAATATAAAATCAGGACAATTAATATTACCAACACAATGATTAAATAAAAAATTAAGCTCATTTGCAAAGTCAGGCATGTAAATAAGCCAATCAAAAGAGCCGTGGAAAAGAATGCAATTTTTGCCGGCTTTATAAATGATAAAGCGGCATCAGGGTATTTTAAAAAAAATACCATTGCCCAAATCCCTAATATAAAAAGACAGATTGATAATCCAAATGATTTGGCAACCCATATAGATTGTATGCCTGGCTCATTAAAATATTTGAACAAGTCGCTAAAGGACGCGCCCAGCATTCCTAAACCGATAAGTGTGGGAATAAATAGCAGTTCAAAAATACTACTATTCAATAATCCATCTTTACATTGCCTGTCGGAAACAATCGTAAAAAATAACCACCACAATGCAAATACAATACCCATGGCTAAGGAAAATTGAACCCAGGAAAGTGCATTCATGCTATGTGTAGCTATTATTCCATTTATAACTCCTAAGACCACTTCTCCAAAAACGATGATGATAAAAAGCCCCAATCTTTCTGTCATACTTGACGAAAGAGTGAGCGCATTTGTTTTTCTTTTCAATAAAAAATAAGTTACAAAAGGAGGTGAGCAATTTAGCATCAGTGCCAGGTAAAACAATATCCGAATGTATGGCTGGCCTACAAATAAAGTTGTAAACATCAGGCCCAGTGAGATTAAATAAATTATGGTATAAGGCTTATTAAGGCGGCGATGTTCCTTATCATAAAAGCCTACACTCCACCACAGGTAAGTGATATAAATCTGCATAATTAAAAGAACAATCGTTGCATTAAACAATATATGTTTTGTTTCGCTGTGTAGAGTGATCACCAATGCTGCCACGATCAACATTTGCCAAAGCGTCATTAATTTGGTACGCAGCCCTTCGGTACCGTGTAAGTCGTGATACATACTACCATTGAGCCAGCCCCAGAAAATAATAACAAAGAGATAAAAATAATCTAAGAGCGTATTGAAGCTAAATTGTTGCGCCACATAATGAGTAATAGTGGAGATTGCAATTACGTACACGAGGTCGTAGAATAATTCTAACCAACTGATTTTTCGATCTACTTTTTCCGTCGAAAATTTTTTCGGAGCACCCCACCATCTTTTGGAAATTAAATTATTGTTCACGATTTATAAAAATAAATAAAAAGAATCCAGGTTTATTTTTTTAATATATTTTTTCATCAATAAATTTTAGAAACCTAAAAGATTATTATTAAGCATTCGATAAAATTATGTATGTAGAAAAGATTCACCATAAATTTCCTTCTTAATCGCAGTATAAAGATGAAGTGATGTATGGCATGCTGATTGATAAATAACAAGTTAATAATTATTTCATAATTTAAAAACAAATTGATATGCCTAACAATGAAAACCTTGGTAACAAATTAAAAAATGCTGCGGGAGATGCAGGGACTGCTATAAAGAATGCGGCCAGTGATGTAAAAACCGGTGTAAAAAATGCGGCTAACAAGGCTGGTAATGAAGCTGCTAACGCGGCAAATAAAGCTAAAGGTGATAGCGGAAACGTTGTTGATAAAGCGAGTGCTGCTGTCAAGAACACTGTGAACGATTTAAAAACTTCATCTCAAAATGCAGTAAATACAGCTCAAAATGAAGCAACCAAAGCAGCGAATAACGCTGAAAACAAGGCCAAAAAAGAGTCCCGCGAAAATCAATAATACAGGGGAAATAATGCATAAAAAAACCGGGAATTTTTTCCCGGTTTTTTTTTATGTATTTATTGCAAATATTGACGAACGCATGTTATGTTTAATTATTTTATGAATTTACATTCTTGTTTATAATCAATTTTTTTGTCCTTTATGTATAAAAGAAAAACGGCAACTAACGTTAATGAAGTAACATAAGAATTCCTGTTTTTTTTGGCATGCTATACATCGCTAACCAAAATAACTTCCTTTTTAAGAAATTTAATCGCAACTTTCTTTACACATCGTACATTTGTTTTTAATGACTTCGTCTCTTTTTACTTACAACAGGGCAAAGGTTTTGCAGGCACTGCGGTTTCATTTTTTTAGCAGAAATGAAATAAAAGCTATGATTATTATCGTCAATATTTTTGCAATTTCCGCAGCCGTTTTTTATTATATAGGAAAAATTGGCCCTTTAGCTTTTTTAATGAGCTCCACTCTTTGGTTTGCACTAATGGCCGCATTTTGGTTTATGCTACCTTTAATTATTTATAGAAAGTCAGCTACATTTAAAGACCGTTTCAAGGTTAGTTTTGAAGATCAGCACTTATTTCTTGAAAACGATAGAGGAAGCCGCAGTTGGCCCTGGAAAAATTTTTCAAGTTTTATTGAAAGTGCCCATTTTTTCCATTTATATTTTAATAGCAGCTCATTTTTTTTAATTCCAAAATCAGCTTTTCCTAAAGAAAGCCTGCATGAAGTTAGAAATTTTTTGAAAGAAAAGATTAGAAAATAAAATCGGAATTTTGATAAACTAAGGAATTAGGTGATAAACCTTTAAAATAAGAATGGCAACTATTTGTCTGTTTACTGTATATTTTTTTTTATTAATCTATAAATTTATTCCGCGTCGTACCTTTCCACACTTTCTATGCCTGGCAAGGCTTTTAAATTAATTACCAGGTCTTCCAGTTCATCCTTATCATGTACATAAACCTTTACATTTCCTTCAAACAAACCTTCTTTGGCTTCAATTGTCAGCGCGTTAATATTTATTTTTAAAGTACCGCTTATAAGATTGGTGATCTTATTAATGACTCCCACATCATCAAGTCCAATGATTTTAATACCAGTAAGAAATGATATTTCTTTATTCTTAACCCATTTTGTTTTTACCACTCTATGGCCATAATTAGATAACAGCCGGGCAGCGTTTGGGCAGTTAGTCCGGTGAATTTTTAAGCCTTCGCCTTGCGTCACAAATCCAAAAACATCATCGCCCGGAATCGGTTTGCAGCAGTTGGCAAGCGAGTACATTATTTTATCACTGCTTTCGCCAAAGATGATTAACTCATTGTCTTTTTTATCTTTTTTGGAAATATTTTCATGCTTATCTTCCTCAGTTGGTTTCGTAATTTTAGGTGGTAAAATCTTATCGGCAAAAATCTGGAAAGCATTAAGTTCTTTAAGGTCAATTTTTTTAATCGCAATTTCATAAAGCAGATCCAGTTGAGAATTTAATTTATAAAATTCAGTAATTTCTTCAATGTTACCCTGGCTCATTGTTACACCTAACGCATCCAGTTTTTTTTGCAAAATAATTTTTCCTTCTTCGGCAGTAGTTCTTTTTTCCTCTTTTAAAGAATCTTTTATTTTAGACCGGGCTTTGCTTGTTACCACCATTTTAAGCCATTCGGCTTTTGGCTTTTGCTTGGTAGAAGTAATTATTTCTATCTGGTCACCGCTGCGTAATTTATGGCCTATCGGAACAAGTTTATGATTTACTTTGGCACCGATACATTTCTCGCCTACTGCTGTGTGCACAGAAAATGCGAAATCTAATGCTGATGCACCACTTGGCAACATTTTTATATCACCTTTGGGAGAATACACATAAATTTCCTCGGCCAAAAAAGACACTTTAAAATCCTGCAAAAAATCTATGGAGTTTGTGTCCTGGGCTGCCAACATATCGCGGATTTGCTGAAACCAATTATCAAAACGGTTTTCTTCAGTTGTACCTTCTTTATACTTCCAGTGGGCTGCCAATCCTTTTTCGGCGATATCATTCATTCTTTTGGTTCGTATCTGTACTTCTACCCATTTTCCATGCGGCCCCATTACCGTTGTATGCAAAGCTTCGTACCCATTACTTTTTGGATTGCTTAGCCAATCACGAAGCCGCTGTGCCGAAGGATTATATTCATCAGTTACCAAACTGTACACTTTCCAGCAATCTTCTTTTTCGTGTTCGGGCGATGAGTTCAAAATAATCCGAATAGCAAAAAGGTCATACACCTCATCAAATGAAACACCCTTTTTTTTCATTTTGTTCCAAATGGAATGAATGCTTTTTGGCCGGCCATAGATTTCAAAATCAAATTTTCCCTGGGTAAGTTTTTCTTTTATAGGCCTGATAAAATCGTTAATGTAACGGGTTCGTTCCCTTTTGGTATTGGCTAATTTTTCTGCGATGTAGTGGTAACTATCGGGCTCCATATATTTCATCGCCAGGTCTTCCATTTCAGTTTTAATATTATAGAGGCCCATTCTATGCGCCAAAGGCGCATATACATAGACGGTTTCTGAGGCGATCTTCAATTGTTTTTCGCGCTTCATGCTGTCAAGCGTGCGCATATTATGGAGCCTGTCGGCAAGTTTGATTAAAATAACCCGTGGATCGTCCGTAAGTGTCAGTAAAATCTTTTTAAAATTCTCGGCCTGTTGCGATGAATTGGCGTCAAGTACATTAGAAATTTTGGTGAGCCCATCAACGATTTTTGCTATTTCAGGCCCAAATTCCCTCTCGACCATTTCAAGAGTAATATCTGTATCTTCTACCGTATCATGCAACAAAGCACAGATAGTGCTACGTACGCCGAGCCCGATTTCTTCCACACAAATCATAGCCACCGCTAAGGGATGCAAAATATAAGGCTCTCCGCTTTTGCGCCTCATAGTTTTGTGAGCTTCGGCAGCTATTTCAAATGCAACCCTTACCTGTTCTTTACTTCCAGGTTTTAACTTTGCTTTTAAAGCACGCAACAAAGCCCGGTATTTACGAAGAATTTCTTTTTTTTCTTCTTCTTCGTTCATCGTGTATTTTGGGATATCAAAGGTAGTTTGCATCAATTACGAAATTACGCCAGATTTTTTTTCAAACATTTAAAAATAACATGAGCCCATTATTAACCTGTGTTGATTCTGTTAAAAAAAGACACACCGCCATATCTTTTAATTTCAATTTATGGCTCATTGTAACCCACTTAATCAATAATTGTTGCTAATTATTTTTCTTTAAAGCTCATTACTATTTTATCAAAAAATCCATTACTTTTGCCGCCCCAAAAGCGCATGTGGTGAAATTGGTAGACACGTCAGACTTAGGATCTGATGCCGCAAGGTGTGGGGGTTCGAGTCCCTCCATGCGCACTTTCTTCAAC
>Ga0134126_10001255_pt1 | contig 32316 bp, 29 predicted proteins | sample KB31752_FD_96881 | JGI IMG/M metagenome (GOLD analysis project Ga0134126, IMG submission 96881) | Terrestrial soil microbial communities with excess Nitrogen fertilizer from Kellogg Biological Station, Michigan, USA - KB3-175-2 | ecosystem: Environmental > Terrestrial > Soil > Unclassified ...
CCGCATCGGGGCCGCCGGCGCCCCACCCCAGGGCGGCCCGGCCCAACCGGCCGAGGCGACCGTCCGACCGGCGGTGCGGGAGACGGTGCGGCTGGCGGTGGCCGACCACGGGGTCGGTATCCCGGCCCGCGATCTGGACCGGATCTTCGAGCGGTTCTACCGTGTCGACCACGGCCGCAGCCGGGAGACCGGGGGGACCGGGCTCGGGCTGTCCATCGTCCGGCACGTGGCCAACAACCACCAGGGATGGGTCGACGTCGAATCCCGTGAGGGCGAGGGGTCCACTTTCACCCTGGTCCTCCCCTTACAGCCGGAGCGAACTCCATGACGGACCACCGATGACCGATCGAAGGGGGTACCCGAACCCCCACGACGCCAGGCCCCTCAGTGTGCTGTTGGCGGAAGACGAAGAGTCGTTCGTCGACGCCCTGGTGGTCGGCCTGGGCCACGAGGGGTTCAAGGTGACGGTGGCCCGGGACGGGTTGGAGGCGCTGCAGCTCTTCGAAGAGACCGGTCCCGACCTCGTCCTCTTGGACCTGATGCTGCCGAAGATGTCGGGCATCGACGTCTGCCGGTCCATCCGGGCCCACTCCGCCGTGCCCATCATCATGGTGACGGCGAAGGGGGCCGAGATCGACACGGTGGTCGCCCTGGAGGTGGGGGCCGACGACTACGTGACCAAGCCCTACCGCCTCCGTGAGCTGGTGGCCAGGATGCGGGCGGTGATGCGCCGCACCCCGTCCCATACCGGCCCCGGGGCCGGGCCGGACTGGTCGGAGGGCTCCGTCGACGAGGCCACCCTCGAGGCCGGGGAGGTGCGGGTGGACCTGGACCAGCGGCGGGTGTTCGTCCGGTCCGAAGAGGTCCACCTGCGGCGCAAGGAGTTCGAGCTGCTCCGGTTGCTGGTGGACAACGCCGGCCGGGTGCTCACCCGCGACGTCCTCATCGACCGGGTGTGGGGCACCGACTACATCGGGGACACGAAGACCCTCGACGTCCACATCAAGCGGCTCCGGTCCCGCATCGAGGCCGACCCGTCCAACCCGGTGCTGATCACCACCGTCCGGGGGGTCGGGTACCGGTTCGACGCCGGTAACGGCTAGTTGTATTAGCTACTCAGCGGGGATCCGGGCGGTTCCACCCAGCCACGGCGCCAGGCACTCGGGGAGCTGCACGGAGCCGTCGGGCTGCCGACCCGTCTCCACCAGGGCGGCCCAGATGCGGGGCCAGGCCAGGGCGGAGCCGTTGAGGGTGTGGACCAGCACCGGGCTGCCGACCTTGCCCCCCTCCAGGGCCGGCCGGTACCGGACGTTGGCCCGCCGGGCCTGGTAGTCGCGGAACCAGCTGACCGACGACACCTCCAGCCAGCGGTCGCAGCCGGGGGCGTACACCTCGAGGTCGAAGGTCCGGGCGGACGACGCCCCGAGGTCGCCGGTGCAGAGGTCGAGGACCCGGTAGTGCAGCCCGAACGCCCGGAGGAGGCCCTCGGCCCGCCGGAGGATGTCGGCGTGGACGTCGGCCGCCTGGTCGGGGGTGGCGTAGGCGAACAGCTCCACCTTCTCGAACTCGTGCACCCGGAGCAGCCCGCGGGTGTCCCGCCCGGCGGCGCCGGCCTCGCGACGGAAGCAGGGGGTGACGGCGGTGAACCGGGCCGGCAGGGTCGCCTCGTCGAGGATCTCGCCGCGGTGCATCGACGTCAGCGGGACCTCCGCCGTGGGGATGGCCCACAGGTCGTCCCGCTCCACGTGGTAGGCCTCGTCGGCGAACTTCGGGAGGTGGCCGGTCGACGTCATCGTCTCGGTGAGCACCAGGGTGGGCGGCCGGATCTCTTCGTATCCCGCCGGGTCCGTGGGTGCGTCGTGCTGGTCGAGGGCGAACGACGTCAGCGCCCGCAGCAGCCGGGCCCCCAGGCCGCGGTAGAGCGGGAACATCGACCCGGCGAGCCGGGCCCCCCGGGCCATGTCCAGCAGGCCCAGGGCCTCGCCGATGTCCCAGTGGGGCACCCGCTGATGGTCGGCGGGCACCGGCGCCGGATGTCCCTGCTCCTGTCCCGGCCACCAGTCTCGTAGGACCACGTTGTCGTCGGCCCCGGCCCCGTCGGGGGCGTCGTCGGCCGGCAGGTTCGGCAGGTGGAGCAGGGCGTGGCGCAGCTCGCCGGCCAGCCGCTCCTCCTCCTCGGCGGCCGCCCGCTCCTCCTCGCCGAGCCGGCGGCTCTGCGCCGCCAGGTCGTCGGCGGTGGCCTGGTCACCGGCCTTCCTCGCCGAGCCGACCTCCCGGGACAGCGCCTTCACCTTCGCCCGGAGCGACTCCTGGTGGGCCAGCCGGTCACGGTGGGCGACGTCGAGCTCGGCCACCCGGTCCACCTCGGCCGGGTCCACCCCGCGGCGAACCAGGCCGGCCTTCACCGACGCAGGGTCGTCGCGGACGAGTCGGATGTCGATCATTCCGGCGCCAACGGTAGCCTCCTACCCCGATGCCGCCGACCCCCTCGTCCGCGCCGGTGGTGGAGTGCCGGGAGTTGGTGGTCCGGTACGGGACGCGGACGGCGGTGGACGGGCTGTCGCTGTCGGCGTCGGCCGGCGAGGTGGTGGCGGTGCTCGGGCCGAACGGGGCCGGGAAGACGTCGACGGTGGAGTGCCTGGAGGGGTACCGACGACCGGCAGGCGGGACGGTGCGCGTGTTGGGGCTGGACCCGGTGGCCGACCACCGGGCGGTGGTCCCCCGGATCGGGGTGACGCTGCAACGGGGCGGGGTGTACCCGATGCTGAGCCCCCGGCGGGCCGTCCGGCTGTTCGCCGACTACTACGACCGGCCGGAGGATCCCGACGCCCTGCTCGACCTGGTGGCGCTGGGCGACGTGGCCACCACCCCCTGGCGGCACCTTTCCGGCGGCGAGCAACAGCGGCTGTCGCTGGCCCTGGCGTTGGTGGGGCGGCCGGAGGTGGTGTTCCTGGACGAGCCGACGGCCGGGGTGGACCCCGACGGCCGGCTGGCCGTCCGCCGGGTGGTGGCCGGATTGGCGGAACGGGGGGCCTGCGTGGTGCTGACCACCCACGAGCTGGCCGAGGCCGAGCAGGTGGCCGACCGGGTGGTCATCATCCGGCGCGGCCAGGTGGTGGTGGAAGGGACCCCGGCCGATCTGGCGGCCGGCGCCGCCGGTGGTCCGGCGCTGACGTTCACCGCCCCGGCCGGTCTCGACATCGAAGCGCTGTCGGCGGCCGTCGACGCCCCGGTGGTCGTCGCCACAGCCGTTCGCCACACAGCCGTTCGCCACACCGCCGGCCGGTACCGGGTCAACGCCACCCCGACCCCGGCGCTGACGGCCGCTGTGGCCGCCTGGCTCGCCGAGCACGACGTGCCGCTCACCGACCTCCGCACCGGCCGGTCCCTCGAGGAGACCTACCTGGCCATAGTGGCTGAAGACGGCGCCCACGAGGAAGAGGACGGGCCGTCGTGAGGCCGTTGGTCGCCCAGATCCGGGCGGAGACGTGGATGACGTTTCGCCGGGGGGAGACCCTGCTGCTGACGGTGGGGATCCCGGTGGTGTTCCTGGTGTTCTTCTCCACCGTCCACGTCGTGTCGACCGGGACGTCCAGCCCGGTGGACTTCTTCGTCCCGGGCATCCTGTCGCTGGCGGTGATGTCGACGGCGATGGTGTCGCTCGGCATCGCCACCGGGTTCGAGCGCGGGTACGGCGTGCTGAAGCGGCTGGGGTCCACGCCGCTCGGCCGCCCCCGGCTGCTGGCCGCCAAGATCGCCACGGTGGTGCTGGTCGAGCTGGTCCAGGCCGCCGTGCTGATCCCGGTGGGCTACGCCCTGGGGTGGAACCCGGGCGGCGGCGGCGGGGCGGCGGCCGGGCAGGCGGTGGCCGTCGCCGTGCTGGCCACCGTGGCCTTCGGCGGCATCGGCCTCCTCCTCGCCGGGGTCCTCCGGGCGGAGGTCAACCTGGCGGCGGCGAACGGGCTGTACCTCATCCTGCTCCTCCTCGGCGGCATGGTGGTGCCGCTGGACAAGCTGCCGAACGGGCTGGCCGACGTGGCCAAGGCCCTGCCGGCCGCGGCCCTTTCCGACGGCCTCCACGCCGCCCTCGGCACCGGGACCGCCGTGCCGGGCAGCGCCTGGTTGGTGTTGGCCATCTGGGCCGCGGCGGCACCGACGGTGGCCGCCGTGACGTTCCGCTGGGAGTGACCCCGGTCCCCCGCAGGGGAATCCTCGCCTGATCAGCCGGCGGTCAGCTCAGCCGCCGGTGAGAAGCCGCCGCTGCCACGACTGCAGCTCGGCGACGCTGTTGACGGGTCCCTGCTGGATGGCGGCGATGGTGCCGTTGGCGTTCACGTAGACGACGTCGGGGAGACCGGTGAAGTAGAAGGTCCCCTCGGTCAGTGTGTAGTCGCGGTCGGTCCCCACCGGAAAGGTGACCCCGCTGCGGTGGACGAACCGCCGGGCCGCCGACGTCTGGTCGGCGGCGTCGACGCCGATCACCGCCACCTTGGCCAGCCGGCTGTGGCTGGCCTGCTCTTGACGATAGGTGGACGCCACCATCGGCATCTCGGCCTGGCAGGGGCCGCACCAGCTGGCGAAGAACACCACGATGGCCGGCTGCCCGTTGCCGCCCCCGTCGGCGGGCACCCCGACGGTGCCGTGGCCGACCAGCTTCGGCAACGAGAACGACGGGACCGGCCCGCCGGCGTGCGGCCGACCGCCACCGGAGCCGGTGCCGATGCCGGTGAACAGCCCGACGGCCAGTCCGACGGCCAACACCACCCCCACGATCAGGAAGACCGGGCGGGCCCGCCGCGCCGTCGGTGCAGCGGGGGCCTCGCCACCGGCGTCGGTGCCCGCCGGGGGCTCCGCGGGACGGTCGTCGGACTCGACGGTGGTCACCTCAGGGGTGCTGGACCAGGACCGCCACGGCCATGGCCACGAACAGGACGGTCAGATAGGTGATGGAGAAACTGAACAGCCGCATGGCGTCGCGGCCCGTCGCCCGGTCGCCCCGGGCGCGGTGCCACAGCCGGCCGGCCATCAACAGGTAGACGGCTCCGAGGACGGCGGCCACGGCGGTGTAGATCGGCCCCATATGGGCGACGGCGCCGAAGTACAGCGACACCGCCACCAGGAGGACGGTGTACAGCACGATCTCCCGGGCGGTCCGCCGCAACGAAGCCACCGCCGGGAGCATCGGGACGTGGGCGGCCTCGTAGTCGTCCCGGTACTTCACCGCCAACGACCAGAAATGGGGGGGAGTCCAGATGAAGATGATGGCGAACAGCACCACCGGGGTCCAGCTCAGCGAGCCGGTCACCGCCGACCACCCCACCAGGACCGGCACCGCCCCGGCGGCGCCGCCGATGACGATGTTCTGGCTGGACCGCCGCTTCAGCCACAGGGTGTAGACGAAGACGTAGAAGGCGGTGGCCGACACCGCCAGCACCGCGGAGAGCAGGTTGACGGCCAGCCACAGCTCGGCGAACGCCGCCACCTCGAGGCCGACGGCGAACGTCAACGCCGCCCGGGGGGTCACCGCCCCGGTCACCAACGGGCGGTTCTGCGTCCGGTGCATGATCCGGTCGATGTCCCGGTCCACGAACATGTTGGTGGCGTTGGCCCCCCCGGCCGCCAACGCCCCACCGACGAGGGTGGCCACGATCAGCCAGACCGACGGAAAGCCGCGCTTGGCCACCACCATGGTGGGCAGGGTGGTGACCAGCAGGAGCTCGATGATCCGCGGCTTGGTCAGCGCCACGTAGGCCCCGATCCGCGTACCACCTGCTCGAAGGCTCTGAACGGCCGGAGCCTGGGTAGCCATCGGCCCTGAGCCTACGGCCCCGGGGCCGATCCATACCAGACGGCCGACGGCCCGTCCGTCCGGGTGGACACAGCCCCGAAGGGGTGCTCCCGGGGAGGTGCCGGTACCATGGCCAGACGTGTCCCTCCGCCGGTTGCCCACCGTTTCCCCGGCCACCTTCCGCCGGTTCGCGGTGGTCTCCATGGTCATGGTGGTCCTTATCGTCGTCACCGGGGCCGCCGTCCGGCTGACCGGCTCGGGGTTGGGGTGCGCCGACTGGCCGGATTGCTCCGCCGGACACCTCACCCCGCCGCTGCAATTCCACTCGCTGGTCGAGTTCGGGAACCGAATGGTGACGGTGGTCCTGATGGTGGTGGTGGCCGCCACCTTCCTGGTGTCGCTCCGCCGCCGCCCGTTCCGCCGCGACCTGGTGTGGTTGTCCGCCGGCCTCATCGGCGGGGTCCTGCTGCAGGCCGTCATGGGCGGCATCCTCGTCTACACGAAGCTCAACCCATACGTGGACATGGTCCACTTCATGGCCGCCCTCCCCCTGGTGGTCGACGCCGTCGTCCTCCTCCACCGCTGCACCAGGGACTACTCGCCCGGATCGGCCCAGCCGATGGTGCCGCGGCCGATCCTCCTACTGAGCCGTGGCCTGCTGGTCCTCTTCACCGTCGTCCTCGCCGCCGGCAGCGCCACCACCGGCGCCGGCCCCCACGCCGGCTCGTCCCAGGGGCAGCTGGCCGCCAAGCGCATCCCGGTGCCCCTGCGGGACATGGCCGAGCTGCACTCCAGCTTGGCCCTCCTCCTGGTCGGCATCGCCCTGGCCCTCGCCGTGGCCCTCCACGCCATGGACGTTCCCGAGCGCGTCCGGCGGGGGGCACGCATCCTGGTCATCACCCTGGTGGCCCAGGCCGCGGTGGGGTACGTCCAGTACTTCACCCACCTACCCGCCGTCCTGGTGGAGGTGCATGTGGCCGGGGCGACCGTCCTCGTCGTCGGCGTGATCCAGTTCCTGCTGGCCCTCACCTACCACCGGCCCGAGGTGGTCCCCCATCCGGCCACCCCCGGGCGAGCCGACGCCGTCACGGCTGACGACGCCGCGGTCGAACCGGCGGACGGGGCCGCGGCCGACCTGGCCGCGGCCGACCTGGCCGACGACCCTGCCGGTCGCCTGGTGGTGCCTGATAGCGTGGAACGGACCCCGGCGGCGGTCACCCGCCCCTGACGGCCCTCACCTGGTGGCGGGCGCCATCAGCGGATGGCCCGCCGGTGATCACGGCCCCCATCGTCTAGCGGCCTAGGACGCTGCCCTTTCAAGGCGGTAACACGGGTTCGAATCCCGTTGGGGGCACTTCGCAACTGCCATTGCCGACGGCTGCCCGGGCGGCTGGGTCGGACCGCTGGCCCGGACCGCTGGCCCGGGCTCGTGAGGTCGCCCGGGCGCTGCTACGAGCCGGACGGCCGGTTCCCCCAGCCGAGCGGCGGCTCGTCGACGGCGGGGTCGAAGAAGCCGTAGGGGCCGAGGCAGAGGAAGATGAACTCGCAGCCGTCGGGACCGGGGACCTCGCCGCTGTAGGCAGTGCCGCCCTTCACCCAGCGGAGGTCACCGACCCGGTAGACCTCCTCACCGGCGACGTGGAGCTCACCGCGGATGGGGATGTAGACGGTGTCGGACGGGTGCCAATGGGCCGGGCCGGGAGCTCCGGGCTCCAGCCGGACGATCATGCAGAAGTTGCCGCTGTCGGGGTCGACCAGGGTCTTCGTGAACACGTACGGTGTCGGCTCGTCGTCGCCCGGCCCGAGGTACCCCACCCACGGCAACGAGTCGAAGTTGATCCTCGTCTGCGACAGCAACGGGTTGGCCGGGGTGACCAGCAGCTCCGCGCCGAAGGTGGCCATGAACTTGGGAATGACCTTCTCGGGAATGACCTCGTCAACCATGCGGACCCTCCCTGTCGCCGTTTCCGGACGGTACCACCGGCCAGGCCGGGGACCCTTCGATGGCGACCTTCGATGGCGACGTTCGCTGAAGTACCCGATCGGTAAGCTTCGGCCGCCCGAATCCCAGAGAGGAAACCCCTGATGGCGAGCCCCAACAGCACGCAGCTACGCGACGGCGGATCGTTCGCCTCCCGGTCCAACTACGGCCGGCTCGTCACCTCATTCTCCCCCCAGCCGCAGACGGACGACCGTCCCCCGGTCTCCGACGCCCGTCCGTTCACCGCCGAGGCCGTCTTCAACAAGGCCGGCCTGCTCGGCCTCCTGGCCATCGTCGCCGGCGCGCTGGCCTACGTCGCCAATCCACCGTCCGGGCTCGTGCTCGTCTCGCTCCTCGCCGCCCTCGTCGTGGGTGTCTGGTGCTCGTTCCGACCCCACCTCGCCAAGGTGCTGGCGCCGATCTACGCCATTCTCGAGGGCGCGGCCCTCGGCACCCTCTCCCGCTACTACGCCAACCGGGGCGAGCACGCCGTGACGATCGCCGTGGTCGGCACCGCAGTGATCGTCTGCGGGGTGTGGTTCTGTTATCGCACCGGTCTGGTGCGGGTCGGAACTCGGTTCCTCCGGGTAACCATGGTGGCCACCCTCGGGCTCATCGCCGCCGCCCTCGTGGCCTGGCTCACCGGATGGGGGACGACGGGCCTCGGCGGGTTCGTCATCTTCGGGGTCTTCTACCTGATCATCGGCGTCATGAACCTGTTCGCCGACTTCGCCTACATCTACAAGGCCCAGCAGGCCGGGGTCACCGCCGAAGCCGAATGGTACGGCGCCTTCATGCTCCTGGTCTCTTCGGTCATGGTCTACCTGGCCCTGCTCCGGATGCTCGCCGGCCGCCGCTAGCGGCGACGGCCGTCCGGATGCCTGGACTGCCCATCCCCTCGAACTCTGGGGTACTCATCCTTTCGAACAACTGATCTCCCGGAACGCGGAGACCCCCCTCCCGAAGGAGGGGGTCTCTTCACGTACGGGATCGGCAGCCAAGGGACTATGTGAACCCTCCGCCGAATGTGCCACCCTCGAATGTGCCACCCTCGAATGTTCCGCCACCGAATGTGACCGGGGGTGCGACTGTGACCGGGGGTGCGACTGTCACCGGCGGCGCCACTGTGACCGGGGGTGTTGATGTCGACCCGGTCGGCGGGTTGGGGTTGTAGGCATTCGGGTCGGCCGCCGCAGAAGGAATGCTGTAGGTGGTGTTGGGAAGGGAGCTCTGGACGTCGTTCACCCAGCTGTTGGGGGCCAGGTCGAAGAGGCCGTTCGGGCTCGGGAGACCGGAGAGGCCGTAGGCGGTGAGAACGTTGTCGGTCGTGGTGGCGCAGTTGTTCCCGATGAGGTCGTAGCCCTGGCCGGCCTGGCCGGCGACTACCTGGTTGGCGGAGCCGACGTTCGGGGTGGTGACCACGACGTCGGTCGCCGACATATAGCCGCGGGCGTTCATCGCCGCCACCATGTCTGTGTAGCTGCCGGTGGCGTTCCAGGCCCCGTTGTTCTGGCCCGGCGGGATGTACACAGAGCCGCTGGAGCCACCGGAGCTCGTCGCACCTTCCACTGCCCCATAGGTCCAGGTCCCTGTGGCGGGGTTGTAGAAACCCCAGCCGACATGACCGAGTCCCATCGCGCCACTCGGACGCTGGAAGATCACGGCTTGCCCTGTACCTCCAGGCCCGGCGGCGCCTGCCGCCGCAGCGAAGAGTGCCTCATAGCCGGCGACAGAGCCAACGAGGCCCGCCGGTGCCAAGGCGATCACTCCGGCGGCGATGACCCGACGGGGACGGGAATGAGATGACATGGTCAACCTCCCAATGAATCGGTGATTTGGCTGATCAATCAACCGATTCAAGCCTCGCGCCCGCCAGTTAACCCTCGGCGAAATCCTTTCGATCTCCCAGTGAACAGGACATGAAAATATCTTCATGTTTACGAACTAATTGCCGCTTGAACTGGGAATATGATTATCGACACCCTCTACCATTTATCGGTATTCCCCAGATTGGTGAGCAAAAAACCTCAGAAAGCTGCAATGGCCATCCCCTCAAATGGGCGTAGCCAGCGGTCCACTCCCGCCGGCTACGCCCAAGGCCACCTCTTCTCCCGATCCGGCGGCTCAGCAGCCGAACCCCCGACCGATCGACTTCCACATCTGGGCCTGGTGCACGTATGTGAGCCCGATGTGCACCTCTGTCAGGGTCGGCTGGTAGCCGCCACCCGGCAGCATGACGTCGTACTCGGCCTGGTAGTAGGCGGCGTTGTCGGCGGCAACGGTGCAGATGTTGGGCTCGGCCCCGGCCGTTCCCGCCGAGACGGCGACGCCGGCCCCGGCCAGCCCGCCGGTGGCGGCGACCGCCCCCATCAGCAGCCGGATCCGGCGACCCGCCTTGTGGTTCGTGGCCTGGTGGCCGGTGCTCTCGTGGTCGGTGCTCTTGAACATTGCTGGCTCCCCTCTCTGGGCTTGACTGCCTAGGAGACCGCCGAGGCGGGACGAACCAGACACTTTTTTGGCGACCACTCAGCCGTCGACGTCGGTGCGGTCGACCGCGCCGTCCAACTCGGCGATGACCCGTTGGGTGCCGGCGAGGACGACCCCGAGGGAGAGCCACCGGTTGGGGTCGTCGCCCCACCGGGTGCGGGCCCGACCCAGCGACGCAGCTAGGGCCCGCTCGGAGCGGTCGATGGCGTCGGCCAGGGCGGGGCGGCCGGTGGTGTCGTCGCCGGAACTGACCCAGCCGGCGTAGGCGTCGACGGCGTCGGCCGTCGCCGTCAACAGCTCCCCCATCCCGGGAAGCGGCCAGGTAGGGCCGGCGGCGGCCGCTTCGGTCAATCCCCGGGTCATGCCGCGGACCTGCACGGCCATCCGCCGGGTGACGGCCAGGGCCTCCTCCGTCCGGACCAGGGTGGGTACGAACCGGGAGGCCCGGGCGTTCCAGCGGGCGCCCAACTTCTGGTTGGCCAACTGCCGGCGGCGTTCGGCGGCGTCGTCGACCACCGCTACGGCGTCGGCCAACCACCGATCGGCGTGGATCCGGGACCACTCGACGGCGATGCCGGCACCGGCCTGGCGGAGAATGTCGGCCAGCCGTCCCAACGGTTCGGTGGCGATGGCAACGAGGTCCGGATTGGACGGAGCCGACGGGCTCAGCAGGACAACAGCGGCCCCGATGCCGACGCCGATGAGGGTGTCGACGATCCGGGCCCAGGCGTACCCGGGAGTGGCCGACCCGACGACCATCACCAGGAGGACGCTGACCGGAATCTGGACCACCCCGGTCGGCCCCAGCCGGAGGAGCCAACCCAGCAGCATGCCGACGAAGGCGACGGCGCCGATGATGACGCCGTCGAGGCCGATGAAGTGGCTGACCAGCAGCGCCACCATCACGCCGACGACCACCCCGACGACCCGTTGGACCGCCCGGGAGAGGGAGTCGTAGACCGTCGGCTGCACCACCAGGAGCACCCCGAGCGGGGCGAAGTAGGGGGTCACCGACCCGTCGGCCGCCCCGGCGGCCCACCAGGCCAGCCCGGCGGCCACCGCCACCTTGGCGGCGAACACCATCCGGTCCGTCGTGATCATCCCTGGTCGGACCGCTGTCCACCGCCACGACGGGACCTGCCACCGGCTCACCGGGCCAGCCTGCCACGGCGCCCTCCCGGTGGCCGGGGACGTTCCATCCGATCTCGGACGTTTCCGCGGAAACGTTTCCGCGGAAACGTTTCGCCCCCACGCCCTCCGCCGTGGCGGGCGGGATGGCGGTCGGTTGGCATGGCCGACGGGCGGGGCTGACGGTTCCCGCAGGAGGGCGGCCGCTCGTGGCGTATAGTGGTCGTTCGCCCTCCGGGCCTCGGCGGCGGTTGCCCAGCATCCGACGTCGGGACCGACGGGTGTCCCTCGAGGACCTGTGGTGCAGCTAGGAGTGCACGCCGGCCTGTCAAGCCGGAGGTCGCGGGTTCAAATCCCGTCAGGTCCGCCACCAGGGTGTCCGGTCTCGACCGGCTACCCTGGCCCGCACACGGTCGGGTAGCTCAGTTGGCAGAGCGCGCGCCTGAAAAGCGCGAGGTCACCGGATCGACGCCGGTCCCGACCACCACGAAGGCGGCTCGTCGGACCTCCACCGTCGGCGACGTGTCGGCCGCCCTGAGCCCGTCGGCGGGCGGCCAGCCCGGCTACCAGCGGTCGAATCGGCCCACGGGGTCGTACCGGAGGGCCGGGGGGTCGTCGCCGACGTCCACCCGATGGAGCTGGGCGATCAACTCGATCAGTCCCGCTTCGCTGCCAGCCAGGTAGGCCAGCTCCTCCCCGGCCACCGACAGGCCGGCTCGGGAGAGGAGGGTGGACACGACGGCGACGGTTTCCTCAGGAGGTGCCGAAGCCGGGACTCCGACCTCCCCGGTGGGTCGGGGCAGGTCGTCGACAGATACGTCGACCGGCCCGGACAGCAGGGGAGGTACCCGACGGTGCCATTCGGTGGCCCCTTGGAAGGCGTCGCCCACGGCCACCAGGAGCGGCTCGGCGAACGGGGCGGCGGCCAGCTGCACCGACAACGGCAGCCCGGCGGTGGTGAACCCCATGGGCATCACCAGCACCGGGTTCCCCGCCGGGTCCCAGTACGGGGTGTGGACCACGCCGAACAGCCCTTCGAGCTGGCCGAGGGAGTCGTAGGCCGGCGCCGCCACCGAAGCGGTGGGCGTAACCACCAGGTCCACGGTGGTGAACAATCCGGCCAGCTGCCGTTGGACCAACCGCCGGACGCGCTGGGCTTGGACGTAGTCCGCCCCCGACACCATCGACCCCTGGGCGACGAAGAGCCTGGTGCCCAGGCCGTAGTCGGCCCAACGCCGGCCGAGGTCGGCGCGGTGATAGCTGAAGGCCTCGGCCAGGGTGGTCACCAGGTTGACGGCCAGCATCTCGGCGTACCGGGGCAGGGCGACCTCGGTGAGGTCGGCGCCCAGCTGCCCCAGGGTGGCGAGCGCGTCGTCGAACGCCGGCACCACCGCCGGATCGGTGGCTTCCGGGAAATGGTGTTCGCGGACCACACCGACCCTTAGCCCGGCCAATGGGGCGTCCGGCCGGGCCCCGCCGAGACCGGCAGCCATGTCGGGTACGGGGGCGTCGGCACAGTCAGGATCGCTCGGGTGGTACCCGGCGATGGCCTGGAGGATGAGCCCACAGTCCCGGGCGGTCCGAGCCATCGGCCCGACGTGGTCTTGGCTGTAGCCGAGGGGGACGCAGCCGGACTTGGGTACCCGCCCGAACGTGGGCATGAGGCCGGTGACCCCGCAGAACGCCGACGGGAGGCGGATGCTGCCGCCGGTGTCGGTGCCGAGGCCCCCGAGAAAGAGGCCGGCGGCCACCCCGACGCCGGTGCCCGAGCTGGACCCACCCGGCCACGTGGTCAGGTCCCACGGGTTCCGGGGGAGCGGGAACGGCTTGGTCGGGTCCGGGACACCGGAGGCGAACTCCATGGTGGTCACCTTGCCGGTGATCACCGCACCGGCCTCCCGCAGCCGGGCCACCGCCGGGGCATCCCGGCCGGCGCCCCACCCGCGGTCCAGCACCAGGCTCTGGGCCGTCGTCGGCCCTTCCACGGAGGCCAGGATGTCCTTGATGGCCACCGGGATGCCGTGGAGGGGTCCGCGGTCGACGCCGGCGGCCAGCTCCCGGTCGGCGCGGGCCGCCGCCTCCAGTGCGGTTTGGTCGTAACGGGCCAGGTACACCCCGAGGACGGGGTCGAGGACGTCGGCCCGGTCCAGGAGGGCCGCCGTCAACTCCGCACTGGAGAGGTCGCCGTCCCGGAGCATCCGGGCGGCATCGACGACGGTGCTCGGAACGCCCATGAGACTTCATAGCCGGGGCCGCCCGCCCCCGCCACCGGGACGGTGGAGGCGGCGCCACCCGTATCCTGAGGAGGCACCCGATGAGCCGCCCATGACCGACCCACTCAGCTCGTTCACCGACCACGGACCTTGGGAGCTGGTGCTCGACGACGTGGCCTGGCGAGAGGGTCTCGGCGTCGTCAGGGACAGCACCCGGGCCCGCGTCCCTGAGCTCGTCCGGCGCCGGCGGGTACCCCCGGTGGCCAGGTTGCTACGAACGGCCGCCTATCTCGTCGTGGCGGTGGCCGGTTGGGTGGTCCACGGGCGCCGCCAGGGTGGCGCGGCGTCGAGGCAGGACATCTCCCTACGCCTCCGCCGGGCTTTCGAGCATCTCGGCCCCACGTACATCAAGCTCGGACAGGTCATCGCCTCGGCCCAGGGCATCCTCCCCGACGAGCTGGTGGCCGAATTCAGCGGCCTTCGGGACCGGGTGGTGCCGGAGCCGTTCGAGGTGGTGCGGGACACCGTCGACGAGGCGTTCGGCAGGCCACTGCGTGAGGTCTTCGCCCACTTCGACGGCGAGCCCACCGCCGCGGCGTCGATCGCCCAGGTGCACATGGCCACCCTCCACACCGGTGAGGAGGTGGCCGTCAAGGTCCAGCGGCCGGACATCGACCGCCTGGTGCGCGAGGACATCGCCGTCATGGCGTGGTTGGCCCCGCTGTTGGCCCGGCGGATCGACATCCTGAAGATCGTCAACCTCCCCGCCGTCATCGAGCTGTTCGCCGAGACCATCGTCGAAGAGCTCGACTTCCGCTTGGAGGCGGAGAACATGCTGGACGTCGCCATGGTCCTGGACCGGGCCGGCCAACGTTCGATCGTGGTGCCACGGCCTCATCCGACCCTGGTCACCCCCCGGGTGCTGGTCATGGAGCGCATGTACGGGTTCGCCTTCTCCGACGTCAGCGGGATGCGGGGAGCGAACGTCGACACCGCCGCCGTCGTCCGGGCCTGCCTGGTCTCGGTGCTCGAAGGGGCGATGATCTACGGCGTCTTCCACGGCGACCTCCACGGCGGGAACCTGCTGATCCGACCCGACGGACGGGTGGCCCTCCTCGACTACGGCATCACGGGCCGTCTCGACGACCGTCGCCGGACCGTGTTCCTCCGCATGCTGCTGGCCGCCATGACCGGGGACCATCGGGCGGTGCTGGCCGGATACCAGGCGCTCGGGGCCATCTCGCCCGACGCCGACCTGGACGAGTTCCTACGCGAGATCCCGATGAACCGGCCGGTCGTCGACCCCACCAACGCCAACGCCGACCAGATGATCGTCGAGATGCGCCGGGTGACCAAGGCCCTCGTCAAGCACGGCGCCCGGCTGCCGAAGGAACTGATCCTGTTCATGAAGGACTTCATGTTCATCGACGGCGCCATCGGCACGCTGGCCCCCGACCTCGACGTGCTCGGCGAGATGTTCTTCGTCAGCCAGTACTTCGTCCGCCAACACGGCGCCCAGATCGCCTCGGAGATCGGCCTCGATCCGGCCGACCTGTCCCTCGATCCGTCCTCGTGGGCCTCCTCCATGGGGGTGCCCGGTGACCGCCCGACCCTGACCCACGAAGAGATCCAACGCCAACGGCGGGAGATGCGGACGATGATGGCCGAACGCCGTCGCCGGCGTTAACCGCGACTCAGGCGGCAGAGCCGTAGAAGCCGGCGTCCCCGTACGTGAAGATTCCCCCGTCCCCGCCCACCAACCAGTAGCCACGACCGGTGGGCGTCCGGGCCATCCCGACGATCGGTGCGTTCAGCTTGAGTGAACCGGCCGACCCGAAGAAGCCGGCGTTGCCGAAGCTGAAGATGCCGCCGTCCTCGGCCACCAACCAGTACCCGTGGCCTGTAGGCGTGGCCGCCATCCCCAGGATCGGCTGGTTCAGCGGCTGGCCCCCCATCGAGCCATAGAACCGAGCGTCCCCGAAGGAGAACATCCCGCCGTCGGTGGCCACCAACCAGTACCCGTCGCCTGTCGCCGTCGAAGCCATGGCGATGATCGGCTGGTTCAGCGGCTGGCCGCCCATCGAGCCGTAGAACTGCGCGTCCCCGAAGGAGAACATCCCGCCGTCGGTGGCCACCAACCAGTAGCCGTGGCCTGTAGGGGTGGAGGAGATGCCGACGATCGGTGCGTTCAGGTTCAGCGCTCCCGTTGAGCCGTAGAATTGGGCGTTCCCGAAGGCGAAGATGCCACCGTCCTCGCCCACCAGCCAGTACCCGCGGCCTGTGGGCGTAGCCGCCATGCCGACGATCGGCTCGTTCAATGTCAGTGTGCTGACTGTGCCGTAGTAGCCAGCGTCACCGAAGTTCCACACGTAGCCTGTTGCGGCCACAATCCAGTAGCCCCTACCGTCAGGCGTGCTCACGATCACCCCACCCGAACCGGTACCAATCGTGGCCGACACCGGACTCGACGGGGGTGAGCTTCCGTCGGGGCTGACGGCCACTACCTCGTAGTAATAGGTCGTGCCCACCGTCACCGACGTGTCGGCGAACGACGTGGTGGAGGTATCACCGATCGGCTGAAGGCTGCCGGGTGTGGTCCCCCGGACGACGACGTAACCGGTGGTCGCGGCCGATCCGGTCGGGCCAGGTGTCCAGGTCAGGTCGATACTGGCGGCACCCGGCGCTGCCGTCAGCTCGACCGGGGCGCCTGGCGGATTAGCCGGTGATTTCCCGGACCCCGGCGATGTCCCGCCTGGTGGCGGCGGGTACCCCGCCTGAACCGTGAATGTGCTTCCTTGGTACACCAACGTGTAGTTGCCACTTGTCGGTCCCGACAAGCTCGCACCGCCACACGTCGACCCGTCGAGCGTGTACGACCCCTGCGGCAGGCTCTCGAGTGGGACGCCCGTATGGCCGTTCACGCCGTGGCACGACACCGATCCCGAAAGCCGCATCCCCACGGGAACCCCCGTGCTGAAATCCGAGAACGTCGGGCTGGAGGCACCCGACTCCCGGCCGGACACCACGACGGTCACCACATGGCCCGCCGCCAACCTGCCCCAGCAGCGGACACCTCCTGTCGTCTCGAAACCGCAGGCCGACCAGAGCATGGCAGTCACCCTGACGAACGGCGTCGAGGGTGCTGTCGTCTCACCTGTTGTGGTGTTCCCCCAACATTTCACCTGCCCCGACGACTTCAAGCCACAGGCCACGTGGGTTCCGACCGACAGCTGCGAGAACGTTGTGCTCGGGGGTGTCCACCGCACTGTGGATCCTCCCCAACAGTGGACGAGCCCTGTCGCCTTCAAGCCGCAGGCGTAGCCTTCGCCGGCCCCGATCTGGGTGAACGTTGTCGCCGGGGCTGTCTCGCCCCGGCTGGCCGATCCCCAGCAATCGACGTGCCCGTCCGTTGCCAGGCCACACGAGAAGAGGTTGCCTGACGTCACCTGGGTGAACGTTGTCGCCGGCGGTGACGTCGCCGGCGGGCTCAGATACCCCCAGCACACCGCCCGGCCGGCGGTGGTGAGCCCGCAGGCGTGGCCCGGTCCGGTGCTTATCTCGGAGAACGATGTCGCCGGGGCTGTAAGGGCGTGTGTGTGGTTTGTCCCCCAGCAGGTGACCGACCCTGTCGTCTTGAGACCGCAGGCGTACCAACTACCGGAGTCCACTTGCGTGAACACTGTGGCTGGCGCGGTCGTCTCGCCAGCGGCTCCTGTTCCCCAGCAGCGAGCATGGCCTGTCACCTCCAGGCCGCAGTAGAACAACACGCCACTGCTGATCTGGGTCAAGCCGGCAGGCACTGTTGTCGCCGAGGTCGACCGGCCTGTCGGTTGGCTCGCTCCTGCCGTATCGGCCAGCCCTCCCGCCATCATCAACCCGGCCCCGAGCACCAGCCCCACGGCCGCGATGGCGCGTCCGATCGCACGTCTTTGCCCGTGAAACCCCTCCACCGCCGCCTCCTCGTTTCCCGCCAGACGACCGAGGGCAGTAGAGCCCACTGCACTCATTATGTCAAGACGTCGGGGGCGTGAACCGGCGGACCAATACGGGTTGGCTATTCGATCACCGAATGGGGTCCAGCGGACGATGATGGCCGAACGCCGTCGCCGGCGTTAACCGGAACGATGACGGGGACGACGACGGTCAGTCGGCCCCGAAGTATGTGGCTTGGAACGAATAGACCGACCCGGTGGACGCCAACATCCAGTACCCACCGGTGGCGGAGTCCGTGGCCATGCCGACGATCGATCCGCTGACCGGGGACCCGCCCTCCGAACCGTGGAAGCCGGCACTCCCGAAGGCGAACAGGCCGCCGTCGGAGGCCACGAACCAGTAGCCGAGGTCGTCGGGGGTCGGGGTCATGCCGTTGATCGGCCGGTTCAGCGACTGACCGCCCATGGAGCCGTAGAACGGGGCTGTGAAGGCGAAGATCCCGCCGTCGGTCGCCACCAGCCAGTACCCGCCGGTGGCGTAGTCGGCGGCGATACCGACCACCGGTGCGTTGAGCGGGTGGCCACCCATGGAGCCGTCGAACCCGGCGTCACCAAAGGCGAAGATCCCGCCGTCCGAGGCCACCAACCAGTAGCCCCGGCCGTCCTCGGTCGGGGCGATGTCGACGATCGGTGCGTTGAGCGATCTCCCGCCCATAGAGCCGTAGAAGCCGGCGTCCCCGAAAGCAAACGTGCCACCGTCGGCCGCCACGAGCCAATACCCCCCGCCATCCGGGGTGGCGACGATGTGACTGATCGGCGCGTTGAGCGGCTGGCCGAACATTGTGCCCAACACCGCGGCGTTCCCGTGGGCGGACACCCGCCCATGTGTCGTCACCAACCAGTACCCATGGCCTGTGGGCGTGGGGGCCATTCCCGTGAAGACGGTGACCGGCACGGCGGGAGCCGTGGGGGTGGGCGTCGTGCCGGTCCCCGGGCTGGGAGCGGGTGGTGTCGGGGACCCACCGGTCGAGGTGGGCTCCCAACGCAACCCGTTGTTTGTCTCGCAGACGATCGTCTCCCCGTCGCCGGCGACCCCGGTGACGCCGGCTGTGGCGTTCCGGCAGAACTCGCCGGGCTCGTAACAGTTGCCGCCGTCGGTCAGCGGGTGGCAACTCGTCGCCGCCGTGGCCTGAGCACTCACGGTGGACGGGACCGGATCGGCGCTCGCCACCCCGGCTACCGAGGCCCCCAGGGCGATGCTCCCGGCCGTCGCCAAACCGATGGCGAGCCCTGCCGTCACCGGCAGAGTGGTCACTGCTCTTTGCCACCTGGCACGCGGACGTCCGTTCACTCTTCTGCCCCCTCTTCGAAGATGCACGCGAAGGGGAGGGATCCTAGAGGGCACCACCGGCCAAATGCCACTTCAGCTGTAAACACCGTCGGACCGGGCGCAAATTTGCGCCCTACTGAGCCGCAGGCTGCCGCTGGCTACTCCACCACCGAAGGGTCGAGGCGGAGCTCTTTACGGGCCATCGCCGTCCACCACAGCTCGGCATAGTTCCCCCGGCGGAAGTACGTCCCCAGCTGTTCGACCTGCACGGGGTCCATGGGGACACCCATCTTCGCCGCCTCCAGGTGCCAGGCCTGCCGGCACCGCCACTCCAGGGTGACGCTGCGGTTGTGGGCCTCGGCGATGCTGTCGGCGACGATCAGCACGCCGTGGTTGGCCAGCAACGCCATCGGCGCCGAGCCCAGCGCCCGGATGGCGTTGGCCGCGCTCTCCCGGGCGTCGACGGTGCCGTCGAACTCCCGGTGGACCACCGGGTCGGCGGACTCCAGGGCGCTGGTCTGGTCGTAGACCGGTGGCACCCGGCCGGCGTCGGCCCAGAGGGTCCCCCAGCGCGGGTGGTTGTGCACGGCCACCGCCACGTCGTGGCGGGCCCGGTGCAGCTCGACGTGGAGGGTGATCGCCGGATGGACGTCCCAGGGGCCGTCGAGGATGTTGCCGTCGAGGTCGATGGTCATGACGTCCGACGCCTGTACCTCGTCCCAGAGGAGACCGAACGGGGTCACCAGGAGGGTGTCGTCGGGCTGTCGGTAGGTGATGTGGCCCGACAGATGGTCGTCGTACCCCTCCCGGTTCAGCGCCCGGGCGAGCAGTGCCACCTCGGCCTTCGAGGAGAGGTCCTCCGGCAAGGAAGGGCCGCGGGGGTGGTCCAGTCGTCGTTCCCCCACCGTCGTCATCGTTGCTCTCCGTTCCCCGTTCCCCGTCCTGCGGTTGGCGTCTCCGGCCGTCGCCCACCGGATGCCCCCATCATCGTCATGCCATGTCGCACCGTCAACCGTCCGTTTGATTGAAATCCGTTGGCGAAAATCTTCGGCTGGACTGCACCTATCCGGCCTACGCTCGCCCCGTGGCCAGATCGCGGGTTGGGGGAATCGACGATCCGATCTGGTTGGGTCCCCCGGACCCCCGGCCGGTGGCCCTCGGGAACCGCAAGCGGAGTTGGGCCGCCTGCCTCGTCATCCTCGGGCTGCCGGCCCTGGCGGGTCGGCGTGGCCCTCCTCGGGGCCGGCCTGGCCGTGCTCGAGCTCGACAACGCCTTGTCGTTCCACACCCTGTCGCTCGACGGCCCACCGCCGACGCGGATCCACTTCTGCGGACGCGACTACGACGCCGGGCCGCCCTCGAGCAATGCCCCGTCGCCCGGTCCACTGACATCCCGCCCCGCAGTGATCGCCATCGCCCCCTCCGGCACCGCCATCTACGCCGACGAAGCCTGCAGCCACGGGGTGCTCCCGGGCGGCCTCTACGCCCAAGCCGGGCCGTCCGAATGGATCTACTACGGCCTGAGCGGCGGTCCCTGAGGCGGCTCCAGCACCCCGAGGAGCTCGACGTGCTCGGTCATCGAGAACAGGTCGAACGCCCGCAGCGACGGCATCGACCACCCGGCGTCGAACAACACCTTGACGTCCCGGGAGAAGGAGGCGGCGTCGCAGGAGATGTAGGCGATCCGCCGGGGCGCCGGCCGCAGCTTGGCCAGGGCGGCCATCACCGGCTGCCCCGCCCCTTCCCGGGCCGGGTCGAGGACGACCAGGTCGGGGTTCCCCAGCTCCCGGCCGACCAGCCGGGGGGTCACCGAGGTGCGGACGACCGACACCTTCGCCGATTCCCCCTTGACCAGCCTCTCGGCGTTGCCGACGGCGTCAGCGCAGGCCCGCCGGTCCCGCTCGACCGCGGTCACCGAGCCGGTGGGCCCGACGGCCCGGGCCAGGAGGACGGCGAAGAGGCCGACGCCGGCGTACAGGTCGGCCACCGCTTCCCCGGGCCGCGCCGAAAGGGCGTCGAGCACCGCCCGGGCCAGCAGGGCCGGGGCGCCGGAGTGGACCTGCCAGAACACCCCCGAGGACACCATGAACCGATGGCCCAGCACGTCGACGGCCAGCCGGCGGGGCGGTCGGACGGTCCGCCCGTCGACCACCAACCCACCCGGTCCGCCCGGCAGGGCGTCCGCCGGCACCCGCCGCCGGCGGTCCCCCACCACCGACGTCACCCGACCGTCGAGGCCCGGGCCGCCGAAGACCTCGACGTCGGCCACCGCGGGCCAGCGCCGACCCTCCACCCCGGCCGACTCGACCTCCGGCGTGGCCAGCAGGCACCGGTCGACCGGCACCACGGCGTGTGACCGGTGGCCCCGGAAGCCGGCTCGACCGTCGTCGTCGACGGCGAACCGCACCCGGGTCCGCCAGCCCAACCCGTCCGCTGCCCCCGGCACCTCCTCGACCACCACCGGGCGGTCCACCCCGGCCAGCCGCCGGAGCTGCTCGGCCACCATGTCGGCCTTGAGGCGGCGCTGGGCCGCCACGTCGACGTGCTGCCAGTCGCAGCCGCCACACCGACCGGGCCCGGCGAACCGGCAGGGCGGATCCACCCGGTCCGGCGAGGGCTCCAGGACGGCGACGGCGTCGGCCCGAAGGAACTTGGCCGTCTCGCTGGTCACCTCCGCCCGGACCAGCTCGCCGGGCAGGGCATGGCGGACGAACACCACCTTGCCGTCCGGCCCACGGGCGACGCAGCCGCCGCCGCTGGCCATGGCCCCGACCCGCAATTCCATGGCCGGCCACGCTCCCACGGGCGGCGTTCAGCCCCCCTCGTAGGGGAACCCGAGGTCCTCGGCGGTGAGCACCGCCCGGAAGGCCAGGCCCTCTTCAGCCGCCATCGCCGCCACCGTGCCCCCCCGGTCGACCACGGCGACCAGCAGGACCGGCTCGGCCCCCGCCTCCCGGACGGCGTGGGCGGCTTCCAACAACGACGTCCCCCGGGTGACGGTGTCCTCGGTGACCACCACCCGGTCACCCGGGTCGAGGGCGCCGGCGATCCGGCCGCCGCCGCCGTGGTCCTTCACCTCTTTGCGGACGCTGAACCCCTTCAGCGACCGTCCCCGGGTGGCCGCCACCCCGGCGGTGACGAAGGCCACCGGATCGGCCCCCATGGTCAGGCCGCCGATGGCGGTGGCGTCGTCGGGGACCATGGACAGGACGGCGTCGGCCACCAGCACCATGGCCTCCGGCCGGCAGACGGTCTGCTTGGCGTCGATGAACCAGCTGCTCCGCTTCCCGGACTTCAGCACGAAGTCCCCCCGGCGCACCGAGTGGGCCAGCAGGTGGGCCCGGAGCTCCGGGTACGCCGTCTCCGGCAGCTCGGCCTCGTCCAACTGCCCGGTCATCGCAGGTCCACCCTTCCCGATCCCTCCACCACGGCCCCCACCACCACCGGGTCGTTCCCGGCCCCGCGAAGGGCCTCCAACACCGCCGGCCCGGCCTGCTGGTCGACCACCAGCACCATCCCCAGCCCGAGGTTGAACACCCGGGCCATCTCGTCGTCGGCCACCTCTCCCAGCCGGGCGATCTCGCCGAAGATCTCCGGGACCTCCCAGCCCCGCCGGTCCAGGCGGGCGTCGCAGCCGTCGGGGAGCACCCGGACCAGGTTGCCGGGGATGCCTCCACCGGTGATGTGGGCACAGGCGTGGACGCCCACCGGGCCATCCTCCCCGCCACCTACGGCCGCCTTCCCGGCTTCGATCGCCGCCAGGACGGCGGGGGCGTAGATGACCGACGGCCGCAGCAGCTCGTCGGCCACGGAGCGGTCGGCCCCCGACCAGGCCGGATCGTCCAGGCCGCGACCACCTCGCTCTAACAGGACGTGCCGGGCCAGGGAATAGCCGTTGGACCGCAGGCCCGGCGACGGCAGCCCGATGAGGACGTCGCCGGAGACCACCCGGTGGGGGCCGAGCTCCTGGCCCTGCTCGACCACGCCGACGGCGAAGCCGGCCAGGTCGAGGTCGTCGTCGGCCATGGCGCCGGGGTGCTCGGCGGTCTCCCCGCCGACCAGGGCGCAGCCGGCCTGCCGGCAGCCGTCGGCGATGCCGGCGACGACCTCTTCGAGCCGGTCGGGCACCAACCGGCCGACGGCGACGTAGTCCAAGAAGAACAGCGGCTCGGCGCCGGCACAGACGAGGTCGTCGACGCACATCGCCACCAGGTCGACCCCGACGGTGCCGTACCGGCCGGTGGCCCGGGCGACCAGCAACTTGGTGCCCACCCCGTCGGTCGCCGACACCAGGACCGGCCGGCGGTAACGCTCGACGTCCAGGGCGAACAGGGCGCCGAACCCGCCGATACCTCCCAGCACCCCGGGGCGGGCGGTGCCGGCCACCAGGTGCTTGATCCGCTCGACGGCGGCGTCCCCGGCGGCGATGTCGACGCCGGCCGCGGCATAGGTGGCCCGCCCCGGACCGGGGGCAGCGGTGGTCACGGCCCTCAGAGCCCTGGCAGGGCGGCCTGGAGCGTCACCGCGTCCAAGTCGTCGGTCACCGTGTCGTCGGTCGGCACCATGCCGTCGGTCGGCAGCATGCCGTCGGTGGTCACCGTGGCGCCGGCCATCGCCTCACCAGACACCGTGGCGCCGTTCACCGCCGGCTCGGTCACCGGGACGCCGGTGACTGCCCCGTTGGCCTCCCCGTCGACGCCGCGGAGGGCCACCGGCACCGGGGTGGGGTAGCGGCCGGTGAGGCAGGCGTTGCAAAACCCGCCGCCGGGGGCGTCGATGGCCGCCTCGAGGTTGTCGAGGCTGATGTAGGCGATGGAGTCGACGTCGAGGAACCGCTCGATCTCCGGCAGGGTCCGGGTGGCGGCGAGCAGCTCCTCCCGGGTGGGGGTGTCGATGCCGTAGAAGCAGGGCCACCGGAACGGGGGGGACGAGATGCGCAGGTGCACCTCGGCGGCACCGGCGTCCCGGAGCATGCCGACCAGGGCCCGGGTGGTGGTGCCACGGACGATGGAGTCGTCGACCACCACCAGCCGCTTGCCGCTGATGTTGTCCCGCAGCGGGTTCAGCTTCCGCCGCACCGCGTTGCCCCGGGCGACGCTGTCGGGGTTGATGAACGTCCGGCCGATGTACCGGTTCTTGATCAGCCCCTGCCCGTACGGGATGCCGCTGGCCTGGGCGAACCCCTCGGCGGCCGGCACTCCGGAGTCGGGGACCCCCATCACCAGGTCGGCGGCCACCGGGGCCTGATGGGCGAGGAGCTCTCCCATCCGCCGGCGGGCGCCGTGGACCTCCCGGCCGAACAGCCGGGTGTCGGGGCGGGCGAAGTAGACGAACTCGAAGATGCACAGCTTCGAGCCGACGGCCGACGGCGGGAACAGCTGCTCGGAGTGCACCCCGTGCTCGTCGATGGTGACCAGCTCACCGGGGTCGAGCTCCCGGACGAACGTGGCCCCGATGACGTCGAGGGCCGGCGATTCGGACGCCAGCACCCACCCCTCGGGATGGTCGACCGACCCGAGCCGTCCCAGGCACAGCGGCCGGAAGCCGTGAGGGTCCCGGATGCCGTAGACCCGGGTGGCGTCGATGAGGACGAACGAGAACGCCCCCTCGATCCGGGGGAGCACCTCCCGCATGGCCTGGACGAGGTGGTCGGAGCCCGGCTCGGGGGTGTGGTCGGCGGGGAACTGGTGGGAGAGCAGCTCGGCGACCACGTCGCTGTCGGTGGCCACCATCCCCGGCAGCATCCCGGCCTGGTCGGCCAGGGTCGCCGTGTTGGTGAGGTTGCCGTTGTGCCCGAGGGCGAACCCGGCCCGGCCGACCGCCCGGTAGACCGGCTGGGCGGCCGCCCAGTCCGACGACCCGTGGGTGGAGTACCGGGTGTGCCCCATCGCCAGGTGGCCGGTCAGCCCGGAGAGGTTCCGCTCGTCGAACACCGTGGTGACCAGGCCCATGTCCTTGACCACCATGATGTTCTCGCCGTCGCCGACCGCCATCCCGGCCGACTCCTGGCCCCGATGCTGGAGGGCGTAGATGCCGTCGAACGTGAGGTGTGCCACCGCCCTACCTGGCGCGTACACACCGAAGACCCCGCAGGCTTCCTTAACCGTCTGGCTCTCTGCCCCACTGCTCTGGACCGACCGCCCGGGCGTCGCACGACGCGCGCCATCCGCCGGTCCCCGTCGCTTCGACCCTATCCTCCCACACCCTCCGGCCGTTCACCTCTCCGCCGGTAGGGTGCAGCCCGGGATGATCGACCTGCACACCCATTCGACCTGCTCCGACGGCACCGACCCGCCGGAGCGCATCGCCGAGCTGGCCGCGGCGGCCGGATGTTCGGCGGTGGCCCTCACCGACCACGACACCCTGGTCGGGCTGGCGGCCGCCCGCCGCCGGGCCGCCGACGTCGGAATCGACCTGGTGGCGGGCTGCGAGGTGTCCTGCGCCTTTCGGGGGACCAGCGCCCACGTCCTGGTGTACTTCGTCGACGACGGCGACGGCCCGCTGCAAGAAGAGCTCGGCCGGCTCCGGGAGGACCGGGTGGCCCGGAACCGGCGGCTGGTCGCCCGGCTGGTGGAGCTGGGCATCCCGATCACCTACGACGAGGTGGTGGCCGAGGCGGCGAGCGAGGACAGCGCCGGCCGGCCGCACGTCGCCGCGGTGCTCGTCCGGCTGGGGGCGGCCGAGTCGATCCCCGACGCCTTCGACCGGTGGCTCGGCACCGGCCGGCCGGCCCACGTGCCCAAGGCCCGGCTCACCCCCGCCGACGTGGCCACCCTGGCCCGGGGGTCCGGTGGGGTGGCGGTGCTGGCCCACCCGCTGACCCTCGACCTCGGCCCCTCGGAGCTGGCATCGGCCGTGGCGGAGCTGGCCGACGCCGGGTTCGCCGGTATCGAGGCCGTCTACGGCCGGTACAGCCGCGACCAGCGGGCCGCGCTGGTGGACCTGGCCCGGCGCCACGACCTGGTCCCCACCGGGGGGTCGGACTACCACGGCAGTGTCAAAGCCGACCTGTCCATCGGCACCGGCCAGGGCGACCTCCGGGTCCCCGACGACGTGGTCGAGCAGCTGGCGGCCCGCCGGCCGGGTTAGCCGACGACGGGCTCTCCGAGGGCGCCGGGCAGGGAGCGGGTCCAGGTCGACCCCAGGTCGGCCACGGACACGTCGATCAACCCGTCGATGACCAGGCGGTCGCCGCCGACGGTGCCGAGCACCGCAGCCGGCACGCCGGCGTGGCCGGCCCGCTCGAGCACCTCGTCGGGGGAGGCGGTGGCGACGGCCACTCGGGACGGCAGCTCGGTGAACAGCTCGGCGTGGCCGGCCAGCGGGTGCAGCCTGGCCCCCAGTGGCGACGACCCGTCACCCGACGAGAGGGCCATCTCGGCCAGGGCCACCCCGAGGCCGCCGCCGGAGACGTCGTGGACCCCGGTCAACACCCCGCCGCCGTCGACACCCGACACGGTCTCGGCGACCAGGCCGGCGACGAGGTCGACCAGTCGGCGGTGGGCGGGCAGGTCCAGCGGGGGCAGCACGCCGCGGCGTCGCCCACGGCCCTCCACCGCCCACCGGCTGCCGCCCAGTGGGTGGGGGTCACCGGTGGCCGCCGCCCGGGACCCCAGCAGGACGACGGCGTCGCCGTCTACCCACCCGATCCCCGGTGGACGGCGGCGGAGGGCGTCGACCAGGCCGAGGACGCCGATGACCGGGGTGGGGTCGATGTCGGCGCCGCCGCTCTCGTTGTAGAGGCTGACGTTGCCGCCGATGACCGGCAGCTCCAGCCCCCGGCAGGCGTCGGCCAGGCCGTCGACCACCTCGGACAGCTGCCACATGACCTCGGGGTGCTCCGGGTTGCCGAAGTTGAGGCAGTTCACCACCGCCACGGCCCGGGCGCCGACGCAGGCCAGGTTGGCCACCCCTTCGGCCAGGGTGAGGGCCACCCCCCGGTGGGGGTCGAGGGCGCACCACCGGGGTGAGGAGTCGGTGGTCACCGCCATCCCCCGATCGCTCGGCGGCAGCCCGGGACCGGCCAGCCGGAGGAGGGCGGCGTCGCCTCCGGGACCGGTGACGGTGTTGAGGAACAGCTGGTGGTCGTACTGCCGGTACACCCAGCTCGGGTCCTGGAGGAGGGCGAGCAGGTCACCGGCGACGTCACCGGTGGGCTCGGTGGCGGTCGGGTCGTCGGCCTGGCGGGCCGCCAGGTCCGCCGGCGGGGCCATCGGCCGGTCGTAGAGGGGGGCGTCGTCGGCCAGGGACGCCGCCGGGACCTCGGCCAGCACCGGCCCGTCGAGGCCGTCCCGGATCCGCAGGTACCCGACCGGCGATCCGTCCCCGCTCTCGCCGGCCCCGCCCGCGTCACCCCCGTCGCTCCCGGTGGCCGGTTCGGGGTCGGTGACCCGGCCGATGACGGTGGCCCGGACCTCCCAGCGGCGGCACACGTCGGCGACCGCCGGCCAGTCCCCCGGGGTGACGATGGCGAGCATCCGCTCCTGGCTCTCGCTGGTCATCACCTCCCACGGGGCCATCCCGTCCTCCCGGCGGGGGACGGCGGTGACGTCGACGTCCATCCCCACGCCGCCACGGGCGGCGGTCTCGCTGGTGGCGCAGGCCAACCCGGCGCCGCCGAGGTCCTGGATGCCGACCACCAGACCCTCGTCGAGGAGGGACAGGCAGGCCTCGATGAGCCGCTTCTCCTCGAACGGGTCCCCCACCTGGACGCTCGGCCGCTTGGCGTCGTCGACCGGCGCACCGGCTGTCCCGGAGAACCCGGCCGACGCCAGCACGCTGACCCCGCCGATGCCGTCCCGGCCGGTGCTCGACCCGAGGAGGACGGCCAGGTTGCCGGGGCCCGACGCCTGGCCGAGCACCAGCCGCTCCACCGGGAGGGCCCCCAGGCAGAGGACGTTCACCAACGGGTTCTGGGCGTAGCAACGGTCGAAGGTCACCTCGCCGCCGACGGTGGGGACGCCGACGGAGTTGCCGTAGCCCGAGATCCCGGCGACCACCCCTTCGAACAGCCACCGCTGCCGGGGGTCGGTGAGGGGGCCGAAGAACAACGGGTCCATCACCGCCAGCGGCCGGGCCCCCATGGTGAAGATGTCCCGGAGGATCCCGCCGACCCCGGTGGCCGCCCCCTGGTAGGGCTCGATGGCCGACGGGTGGTTGTGGCTCTCGATCCGGATGGCCACGGCGATGCCGTCGCCGGCGTCGACCACCCCGGCGTTCTCCCCCGGGCCCACCAGCACCCGGGGGCCCTCGGTGGGGAGGCGGCGGAGGTGCAGCCGGGACGACTTGTAGGAGCAGTGCTCGCTCCACATCACCGCGTACAGGGCCAGCTCTAGGTGGTTCGGCGCCCGGCCCAGGATGGCCTCGACCTTTTCGAGCTCGTCGTCGGTCAGTCCGAGGGCCCGGTGCAGGGGCTCGGCCCCGTCGAGCTGGGTCCCGTCGGTGGGGTCGGTGGCGGGATCGGCCATCGCCGACACCGTAGTGGCGACCCGTCGGTTCGGCGGCCGACCGGGGCCGGAGGCGGCGCCTTCCCGTCGACCTTTCCACGGGACCGGGCCACCGGACTGGCTCGTCGGACCGGTCCACATGGACGACTGGCCGGTCCACATGGACGACTGGCCGGTCGCCGTCGACGAGGTGCAATAGATGCAGGTATTACCCGAATGCGCGTCGGGACCATCCGGACGGTATTTCCGCTTGCCTGTGTTCCGATGGACCGGTCAATTCCAGCCGCCACCCCGGTGGAACAACGACCGCTCATCGCACCTGGTCACTGACCTGGTTGCAGGCTGGTTGCCGGTCAGATGACCGATTGAATTCCACGAATTCGAAGCCACAGATTTCCACCGGGACGAATTCGCCGGTCTTCGAAAGAAAATCGGTCAATTCGACCAGAAATTCTTTGTATTTGCCCTGCGAATGGGTGACAATATCCCCATGGCCACCACCAAAACGAGAACGGCAAGACGGACCATGAGCCCGGAGCACAAGGCTGCACTGGCCATGGGACGGGAGGAGGGCTTGGCGGTCCGGCGTTATCTCGAAGCCATCGAGTCCTCCCGGCCTCGGCGAGGTCGGCGACGGACACCGAGATCACTGCAGCAAAAATTGGACGAGATCGACGCCCAATTGGCCGATGCCGAACCGTTGGCCCGGCTGCACCTGCTCCAAGAACGCAAGGACCTACACGCCGCATTGGAGCGGACAGCCGACGGCCTCGATCTGGCCAACCTGGAAAAGGAGTTCATCCGCGTCGCCAAGGCCTACGGCGAGCGCAAAGGTCTCGATTACGGAACCTGGCGCAGCGCCGGTGTCAGCGCCGCGGTACTGGAAAAGGCTGGGATCGTCCGCGGCCGGGCCTGAGCCGAATTGGCTCAGGCCGCCTCGGCGGTGGCCGCCGAATCGAGCACTCAGGCCGCCCGGGCGGTGGCGGCCGAATCGAGCAGCGCCCGGAACAGCGGGACGCCGTCACTCGACCCCAGCAGGTCGTTGACCGCCCGCTCGGGGTGGGGCATCAGACCGACGACGTTGCCGGCGTCGTTACAGATCCCGGCGATGTCGTCGACCGACCCGTTGAGGTTGTCGACATACCGCAGCACCACCCGGTCGTTCCCCCGCAGCTCCGCCAGGGTGGCGTCGTCGCAGACATAACTGCCCAGGAAGTGGTTGATCGGCACCTGCAGCCCGGTGCCGACGGCGACCCCGGCGGTGAGGACCGACCGGCTGGACGCCACCTGCACCCCGACGGTGGTGCAGAGGAACCGCAGGTGGCGGTTCTTCTGCAAGGCCCCCGGCAGCAGACCGGCCTCGGTGAGCACCTGGAAGCCGTTGCAGATCCCGACCACCGGCCCACCGTCGGCGGCGAACCGGGCCACCGCCTCCATGACCGGGGAGAACCGGGCCAACGCCCCCGGTCGCAGGTAGTCGCCGTGGGCGAACCCGCCGGGGAGGATCACCGCGTCCACCCCGTCCAGCGTGTGCTGTCCGTGCCACACCAGCTCGGCCTGGCCGCCCAACCCCTCCACCGCGGCCACGGCGTCGTGCTCGCAGTTCGTCCCCGGGAACACCACCACGCCCACCCGGGCGGTCACTAGCTGACTACCTCCAGGTCGACTGTGCTGTCCTCGATAACCGGGTTCGCCAGCAGCCGGTGGGCGAGCTCCTCTGCCCGGGCCCGGGCGGCGGCCTCGTCGTCGGCGTCGACCTCGAACCGGAACGACCGCCCGGCCCGGACCCGGTGGACCTCGTCGAACCCCAGCGCCGGCAACGCCCGCTCGATGGTGGCCCCCTCCGGGTCGGCGATCCCCGGCCGCAGCCGGACCTCCACCCGTGCCCTGAACCTCATGACCGGAACCTCATCGCGGCGCACCGTACCAGTCGGCCAGCCGGCGGCCGGTGACCCGCTCGTAGGCCGCCCGGTACCGGTCAGACGTCGCCCGGACGACGTCAGGCGGCAACGGCGGTGGCGGCGGCCGCTTGTCCCAGTCCCCGGCCGACGCCCAGTCCCGCAGTGGCTGCTTGTCGAACGCCGGCGGCGTCTCCCCGGGCACCACCCGATCGACCGGCCACAGCCGGGAGGAGTCGGGGGTGACCACCTCGTCGCAGAGGCTGAGCACCCCGTCGACGTACCCCAGCTCGAACTTGGTGTCGGCCAGCACGAACCCGGCGGCGGCCGCCCGCTCGGCAGCCCGCCGAAACAGGGCCAGCGACAGGTCCCGGGCGGACGCCGCCGCCTCGGCCCCCACCAGGTCGACGGCGGCGTCGAACCCGATGTTCAGGTCGTGGCCCTCCTCCGCCTTGGTGGACGGCGTGAACATCGGCTCGGGGAACGCGTCGGCCAGCCGGAGACCGCTGGGCATCGGGGTGCCGTGGACCGTCCCCGAGGCGGCGTACTCGTCGTAGGCCTGCCCGGCCAGCCGGCCCCGGACGATGCACTCCAACGGCAGCATGTCGGCCCGCCGGACCAACAGCGTCCGGCCCTCCCAGCCGGCCGGCAGCGCCGCGGCCGCGGGAACCCGCCGGACGACGTCGGCCGGGTCGGCGGTGACGATGCTCCCCGGGGCCAGGTCGGCGAGCTCGTCGTTCCAAAAGGCGGTCATCGCCGTCAGCACCCGGCCCTTGTCCGGGATGGGCTCGGCGAAGATGACGTCGTAGGCGCTGATCCGGTCGGACGCCACCATCAGCAGCAGGCCGTCGCCGGCGTCGTACAGCTCCCGGACCTTGCCGCTATGCACGAGCGGCAGAGCCGCTCTCCCGCCCGGGGCCCCAACCCCGCTCACGGGGTGGGCCCGTCGTCGATGGCGGACAGGGCGTCGAGGAAGTGGCCGCGGTGCCGGAGGTACCGCTCGAGGTCGAAGGCGGCATCGAGGGCCGGGCCGTCCAAATGCACCTCCGGATCGTCGGCGAGCACCGCCTTGAGGTGGCGGCCCTCGGCCCAGGCGGCCCTGGCGTCACGCTGGACGATCCGGTAGGCCTGGTCGCGGCTGAGGCCGGAGCCGACGAGGGCGAGGAGGACGGACTGGCTGAACACCAGGCCCCGTGACCCCTCGGTGAGGTTGGCCAGGGCCCGGTCGGCGTGGACGACCAGGCCGGAGACCAGGCCGGCGGCCTTCCGGAGCATGTAGAGGGTGAGGAGGGAGGCGTCGGGCAGCACCACCCGCTCGACCGAGCTGTGGGAGATGTCCCGCTCGTGCCACAGGGCCACGTCCTCCAGGCCGGCGCCGGCGTAGCCGCGGAGCACCCGGGCCAGCCCGGTCAGCCGCTCCGAGAGGATCGGGTTCCGCTTGTGGGGCATCGCCGAGCTGCCCTTCTGTCCGGCCCCGAACGGCTCCTCGGCCTCGCCGACCTCGCTCCGGGCGAGGTGTCGGATCTCGGTGGCGATCAGCTCGATGGTGGCGCCGACGGAGGCGCAGGCGTAGAGGAGCTCGGCGTGCCGGTCGCGGGCGATCACCTGGGTGGCCGGCACCGGCTGGAGGCCGAGGGCACCGCAGACGTAGGCCTCCACCGCCGGGTCGATGTTGGAGTAGGTCCCCACCGCCCCGGACAGCTTGCCGACGGCCAGGCGGCCCCGGGCGGCGCGGAGGCGTTGCCGGTCGCGGTCGGCCTGGAGGGCCCACAGGGCGAACTTGGCCCCGAAGGTGGTCGGCTCGGCCTGCATGCCGTGGGTGCGGCCGGCCACCGCCACGTCGATGAGCTCCTCCGCCCGTCCCCGCAGGGCCGTCACCAGTTCGTCGCTGGCCGACAGCAGCAGGTCGGTCGCCCGGGTGAGGGTGGCGCACTGGGCCGTGTCGACGACGTCGGTGGACGTCAGGCCGTAGTGCACCCAGGACCCCTCCGGCTGGCCGATGCGGTCCTGGACCACGTCGACGAAGGCGGCCACGTCGTGGTCGGTGACCCGCTCCCGCTCCTCTACCTCGGCCACGAACGCCGTGTCCACCTTCGGCGCGCGCTGACGGACG
>Ga0134126_10001256_pt1 | contig 32297 bp, 19 predicted proteins | sample KB31752_FD_96881 | JGI IMG/M metagenome (GOLD analysis project Ga0134126, IMG submission 96881) | Terrestrial soil microbial communities with excess Nitrogen fertilizer from Kellogg Biological Station, Michigan, USA - KB3-175-2 | ecosystem: Environmental > Terrestrial > Soil > Unclassified ...
CGATGGCCGCGAATATCTCGACGGCGTGTCGTCGCTGTGGTGCAACGTCCACGGTCATCGCGTGCCCCAACTCGATGCCGCTCTACGCGAACAGATCGATGCCGTGGCGCACAGCACGTTGCTGGGAATCAGCAACGTACCGGCCATTCGGCTGGCGCGTCGTCTCGTCGAATTGACGCCGCCGGGGTTGAATCACGTCTTCTACTCCGACGACGGCGCCACGGCGGTCGAGGTGGCGCTGAAGATGGCGTTTCAGTATTGGCGGCAATGTCCGCGGCCACGACCGGGGAAGACGCGCTTTCTCGCCCTGCATGGTGCCTATCACGGCGACACGCTCGGCGATGTCAGCGTGGGCGATGTGGCCCGCTTTCACAATCTGTTCGGGCCGCTGCTCTTTCCGACCGTGCGTGCGCCCGCGCCGTACTGCTACCGTTGCCCTCTCGGTCTGGAGCGTTCCTCGTGCCGAATCGATTGTGTCGCGGAACTCGACGAACTGGTTCGACGGCACGCGGATACGCTGGCGGCGGTGGTGATCGAACCACTGGTGCAGGGAGCGGCAGGAATGATTACGGCCCCGGAAGGCTATCTGCGCCGGGTCCGCGAAGCGACGCGACGGCATGACGTGTTGCTGATCGCCGACGAGGTGGCGGTCGGTTTCGGCCGCACCGGAACGATGTTCGCCTGCACGCAAGAAGAGGTCACGCCGGATTTCCTGTGCCTGGCCAAGGGGCTGACCGGCGGCTATCTGCCGCTGGCGGCGACGCTGACGACGGATGAAATCTACAACGCTTTCCTCGGCCCAGCGGAGACGGGCCGGACTTTCTACCACGGCCACACGTACACCGGCAATCCACTCGGCGCGGCCGTCGCCCTGGCGAACCTCGATTTGCTGGAAGCGCCGGCGGGTCTGCCTGCGCTGCCGGAAAAGATCGAACGTCTACGCAAGCACCTGGAGCGCCTGCGGAACTTCTCGGTGGTCGGCGACATCCGGCAAAGGGGACTGCTGGCGGGCATCGAACTGGTGCGCGATCGGCAGACGAAGGAACGCTTCCCGGCCCACGAGCGCATGGGCGCTCGCTTCTGCCGGCTGGCGCGCGAGCAGGGCGTACTGCTGCGGCCACTCGGCGATGTGATCGTCGTCATGCCGCCGCTGGCGATTGATCTACCGTTGCTGGACCGACTGGGCGATGTACTTTACCAGTGCATGGAGTCCGTCGCCGGTAGTTGATTCTGACAACCTTATCCGCGCGGATCGACGCGCAGGCCCGCGAAACGTAAACGGGATGGGGATTGCACCAGCCCGGTCAAGTTCGTTCACTCTCAATCATCGGATGATGGCGGATGATTTCGCCTTCGATGAGATAGACCACGTCCTCGGCGATGTTGGTGGCGTGATCGGCGATGCGCTCCAGCTGGCGGACGGCCGAGAAGAACGACATGAAAGACGGCACCAACTCCGCGGTCTGTTGCATGTGGCCAATCAATTCCGCGATAATTTCGCGATTATAGCGATCTACTTCCTCGTCTAACCGAATCACCCGGCGTGCCTGTTCCGCGTTGAGCATGACGAAGGCGTCGAGGCTCTGGCGAACCATCGAAGTCGCCAGGTCCGTCATGCCTTGCAACTTGTCTGGCACGGCGATGCGCGGCAAGTCAACCAGACTGAGGGCGCGCTCGGCGATGTTGACCGCCAGATCGGCCATGCGCTCCAGGTCGGTATTAATCTTCAGCGCGGCGATGATACGCCGTAAATCGACGGCTACCGGCTGATGCAGGGCCAGCATTTTCAGGCATTCGTTCTCGACGTGGTTTTCTTCCTGATCGATGACGGAATCGCCCGCGATCACTTCCTCGGCCAGCGCACTGTTTCGTTCCTGCAAGGCGCGGATACCCTTGAAAATGACCTCCTCGACGGAAGTGGCCAGGATCATCAGACGCCGCTGCAAATTGTCCAGATCGCGTTCCCAGTGCTTCGACATCGATCGCACTCCCCTTGCCAGCCCGCAGCGCCAGCAAGGGGCTACGGTTTCGGATCGCTCAGAAGTTTCAGGGAAAGCAGCAACGCCGTGCCATCGCTCAGCGGCGCGAGCATTTGCTGAGGTCCAAAGGACACCGGCGTGGCGGCCGGCGCAGCGCTGGCGCGCAGCGTGTAGCCCTTGCCTTTCGCCTCACCGCTGGCCGGATCGAGAGCGACGTAATGGCCGGACTGGTGAGCGACCACCAGCATATTCCCGATCACCTGCGGCTGGCCGACGATGGCCTCGCCATCGGTCTGGTACGTCCACAGTGGTTTGTCGCGGGTCGGGTCGAGCCAGACGAGATGACGCTGATCCAGCACGCAACCGATGCGCACCCCGCCATCCGGCAGCATTTGCACGAACGGACCGCTAGTGAGCTTGCCCTTGAGATCCCATTTCCTATTTTGTTGCAGCGAACCATCCGCCGTCATCGTCAGAAGATAAAGCATACGGGCGGAATCGGCGACGGCGATGCGGGGCGGCAGGCCGGCCTTCGGCAGCAAAATCGGCGGTGCCGCCACGAGATGCGGCAGCGTCATGCTGGGTCGATCGCGTCCTTCCGGCAGCGCCTGCCATGCCTTGTTAGCCGGCCATGTCCACACCGCCAGACCGCGACTGCCATCGGTGGCCAGGATGCGATCATCGCCTAGGGCCAACACATGGCAGGGTGCATCGGGAGACGCCTGGCGCGAACGCCAATCCGGTCCTGGATCGAAACGCGCTGGCTCTTCCGGCAGCGGCAGAGGCACACGCGCCAGGTAGCCCTCGGACATCGGTACGAGCAAATGCGAGCCGGTTACGATCGGCGCTCCTGCGGGAACAAGCAAGGCTCCGCCGGCCGACGGCATCAGCGATACTTCACGTCGTTTAACACGGAAACGACTACTTCCCTCGTCCCAATCGATCTGACGGACAATCAGGTTCTTGCCATCGCCCGGCGCGGCGATTTCGTAGGCGGAGTGGCCATCCGCGGACGGCAGCAAACGCGGTGGCACGCGGGGATTGTCCGGTAAGGCTGGCTCAAGACTTTCCCAGCTTGAACGCGGCTTATCCGGCGGACGAGGCGGATTCAGCGCGAACAGCCCCCCGCTCTGATCGAGGGCAAGGAAAGTCGGCGGTCCCCCCTGCGGCGGCGTCAGCGCCAGCGGCTCACCTTGGCAGACGAGACCGAGCTGCCGCTGCCACAGAATATGGCCCTCATCGTTCACCGCCGAGGCGATGCAGGTTTGTTGGTCCAGCGGTTGTGTCACGAGAAAGAAGGTCGAGCGGCCGGCGCGGTCTTCGATTCGCTGCGGCGCGTGCAGCGGCGAACCGAGGAGGAGTGGCGTCTTCCAGCCGGCAACGGCCAGCGGTCCCTTCTCGAAGTTCGAGAGGAGTTGCACCTGCTGCAAGCGGCCGTGAGCCAATATCCACAAATCTTCATCCCGCATATGCACCACCTGCGACCGGCCGCGCTGCCGCCGGTCTTCACGCGGCGAGCCGAGGAACGGAGAAAGATCCAGTCCCCCTGGTTGCAGCAGCGGGAACAGGGCTTGATCCTGGTTGCCAAGCTGGCGGATGCCGAACAAACCGAGCATGCCGGCATCGCTCAGCACCGCCAATTTCTCGCCGTCCTGTTTCGGCTCGAACCACGTCCAACCGGCCAATTGCGCCGGCGTTTTGAGAACCAGCGGAGCGGCGTGGGCGTCCTGTAGCGGCAACTGAAACACACGCAATTGCATCGCATCCAGGCCATTCCTCTGGTTGAGAATGAGATAACCCGGTGCGTCCTCCTCGTCGGGCAAAGCGGCTCGTTTTTCCGGCGGAATGATGATCGGTTCGCTGCGCAGCGAACCGCTGGGATGGCCATCGTAGAGGATGATCGCGCAGCGCCGCTGCTCCACATCAAGGACATAGATGCATGAATCATCGGCGGGGAAATAAATGCGTTTCGTATCTCCCTCGCGCGTGCCGCCACAGGTGAGCCGTTGCCCCAGGGAATAGCGGCCGAGCAGCTGCCCCTCGGAGAGTTCAATTTCGTGAACCGAGCCGTCATAGGCGGCCAGATAAGCGCGCTGTTCGATGAGGACGGGCCGACCGAGTACCGGCTGGCCGACGTGGTATTCCCAGAGGAAATTGCCTTTGGTATCGCGGGCGGTCAGCGTTTGCGTATCGGCCGACAGCACGAGGAGGCGTTCGCGACTGGCCGCCGAAGCGGGCACGCGCTGCGGCAAAACGGTCGTGTCAATGCCGACGCGCGTCGCCCATTTCAGATCGCCGGTGCTTTGTTTCAACGCATAAAGGACGCCACGAGCCAGGGCCAGCACAATCGGATCATCATGAGAAGGAGGGGAGTGCGCGGCCGTGCGCAGCGGCGGAGCAAACAGCAAGCTCTTGCCCTCATCCTCTCGATCTTGCTTATCCTGGGAAGGAATCTCCTCCGCGCGCGGTTTGTACACAACGCTGGCTAAGTGCGCCGCATACAAGCGAGTCAGCGCCGCCTGAATCTCGGCGTCCTGGCTGAAGCCGGGCGATACGCGATCCTTCTGCTGCAAAAGGATTCGCGCGTGCTTGATGGCGTCGATCGGTCCTTTTCCGCGACGCGGATCTAGTTGGCTAAGGACTTCTTGACGCTCGCGCCAGCGGGCCACCGCCGTGCGCACCTTGTCGAGGTTCGCATCGATTTGCCCGCTGTCCGCCTTGGTGAGCGTTTCGGGGCCAAAGTCCTCTATGGTCCGGCGCAATTGCTCGATGTGTTGAGCAACTACAAGAGGTTGGTCATTGCTGGGGTTGGCGTTGGCCTGGGCGAACGTCTGGGTCAGTTTGAGGATAATCTGCCCGGCATCGTGACTGTATTGTGCCATAAAAGGATCTTTTTTGTGATCCTTGATGAACGAGTCGAATTTGTCGAGGGCTGCAGGCAGATTGGTTTCGGCATCGGTGAGGCCGCTACATAGATTGCTCCACACTTCGAGGAAGCGATACTCCTCGGCGTGCGGGCTGGCGGGGAAGCGCTCGACGAGTTCATGGAGTTTGCTGGCGGCGCTGCCGTACTGCCCTTGCTGGTACTCGGACTTGGCCTGGGCGAAGCGGACTTCTTCGCTGTTCTGCACGGTCTGGTAAATCCACCAGCCTGCACCGCCAAGGATGCCGAAGACAACAACGCTCATGATGAGAATGAATTTCCAAGCGCGGCGCTTGCTGACGCGCGGAACATCCGTTTCCGCCGTGACGGGGGCGTGCGTTTGCGCTTCTTCGGCCGCCTCCGTGCCGCGGCGCACCGGCGGCGGTTCCCAAACGCCCGGAGGCAACTCGCGCGGTTGCTCGGGTGGCGGCGGCAGCAGCGGCGCGGGCATTTTCTGTGTTTCCGCCGCGGCCCTGGCCGGAGGAATTTTCGCCGGTTTGGCCAGTGTCCTGGAAACGGGTTCGGCGGGGGATTCTCGACGCGGCGCCGGCGTGTTCTTCGCGGGCGGTTCCGTCCGAGCCTGAGGAGTTCGTACCGGAGGAGGAGCATTGCCCCACCAGGGAGCATTTCCCGCCGTCGCTTCCGCCGGTGGTTCCGGCGGCGCGGGCGGCGGGACGGCGGCAGGGCGGGCGGGAGTCTGGCGTGCCATCGGCGGCGCTTGCCACCAGTTGCCCTCAGCCGGTTCGACTGGAACCACCGGCAGCATATCCGAGACGTGTTTCGACGTCTCAGCCGTTTCCGCCCGCGACGCTTGCTCCGCGGGTAAGATGGGCACCATCTCGCCGACCGATCCCGACTGCTGACCGTTGTTCGGCGTGCTTACTTTCGCGGCCTGGATGCGTGAGGCGGAATCCTCCGACACGCGCAAATGGGCCGGCACCGTGAAAATCTTGCCGCACACCACGTTGGGACAGCGGATCGCTTGCCCCGCCAACGACGGCTGCACCTGATAGCTCGTCTCACAGAATGGACATACGGCGGTGATATGCACGATTCAGTCCCGCGTCAGGGTGAAATCCCTCTGCCGTCTATCTTACGCGATAGACAGGGTGAGGGGAAACCTCTTCTGAGTTGCAGGCTGCTCAGAGTCTGGCTGGGAAGCCCCTCGCCCCCGAGTACAGGGGAGAGGGGAGAGGATGGGACAGACACTCAATCGCGCAATCCCACCTGACGCATCAATCGATCCGTCGCCTCGTAAGCTTCACGCACCCATTCGACGATGCGCTCCGGCTGCGGCGAATACTCCAGTTCGATGCTGACCGCGCCATCGATGGCCAATTCCTTGATCGCGCGCAGATAGGGGATAAAATCGACGACGCCCCGGCCCGGCGGCAGATCGCCATGCACCTTGCCATCGCAATCGCTCAGATGCACATGCGTGGCCCGTCCCTTCAGATGACGCAGTTCCTCCGCCGCGGTACCCGACAGCAGCAAATGCGACACATCGATATTGGCCTGCACGGCGGGATGATCGACATCCGCAAGGAAACGCCGCATCGTCTCCACGTTGTTAATCAACGACAGCTTGAACGGCTCCAATTCCAGGGCAATCCGTAGGCCAAGATCGGCGGCATATTTGCCCAACTCGCGGACGTTGCGAACGCCGGTCTGCCACTGCTCGGCCGGCGCGATGACCTGTCTCTCCCAAATATATTCGCCCAGAACGAGAAGCACGTTCTTGGCATCATATTCGTATGCCAGATCCAGATAACGCCGGCAGCGCTCGACGTGGAAGCGTTGCACGCTGGGGTTGAAGTCGATGAGTCCGGTGGCGACGCAAGCGATGCTGACGATGGGCAAGCCGACGCGTTCGCATTCACGGCGAATCAGACGGCGCTCGCGGGCATCGAGGTCGAGCGGGTCGGCGAAGATGTCGATGGTGTCGAAACCGATTTCCTTCGTCATACGGATGCCGAAGGCGGTATCGCGTCCCGCTTGCGCCCATGCGGAGTTGATGAGTCCGAGTTTCATGGTGATCGTCCTTTGTTTGGAGCTTTATTGGTCTGGCCCATAAAAATCCATCACGAAAACACGAAAGAATGAAAGCACGAAAGAAAACAGGGACTGATCTTTTTCGACTTTTCGTTCTTTCGTGTTTTCGTGATGGATTTATATGCCGGAGTAATAGAACGAACCTCCCCTTTCCGCATCCGCAGTCCAGACGGATAATGGTTCGGAGGATGCCGGTTGGCGCAAGGACGGCCGTTTTCGTGTGCATTCTCCCGAGCCGGTCTCGGAGCCGCGACTCGAATGATTCCCGCCGAGGAGGGTCAGCGTAGTGACAACGGGAGAGCTATGGGTCTACCTGGGTTTCTTTGTCACCCTGGTAGCGGCCGGCCTGGGCTTACCGGCGCCCGAGGAGATCGTGATTAGCGGCGCGGGTGTGCTGGCGGGACAGGCTCCCGACCGACCTCCCGATGTGGAAGAGGTGGTCGCCCTTCCGACGCCTGCCGAGGTGACTGCGCTGTTGGCCGTGGCCCCGGACGTTGGTAGTCCGGGCGCGCTGCCCTGGGGCGCCCTCGTTTATGTGGGCGCTCCTCATGAATTTTCCCCGCTGGATGTGGCTGGGTTATTAGCGGTCGCGCCAGACGTGGGTTTTCCTGGCGCAGTGCCCTGGGTAGCCGTCGCTCGCGCTTCTCCTCCTACCATCCGCCGGCCAGCGCCGCCGCGCGATTCGATCCCGGTGCGCTGGTGGATCCTGTTGCCGGTGTGCATCGGAGGTGTGGTTCTCAGTGACGTTCTCCTCTACGGCGTCGGCCGCTATTTCGGCGACCGATTGCTCGAACACCGCTGGCTGGCCCGCATTCTCCCGCGCGATCGCCGCGAACGCACGGAGCGCAATTTTCATCGCTATGGCGTCGGCATTCTCATCTTCGGCCGGCTGGTTCCTGGTATTCGCAGTCCCCTCTTCTTGACGGCCGGCACCATGCGCTTGCCGCTGGCTCGCTTCCTGTTGGCCGACGCCATCGGCGCCGTGGTCGGCAACAGCCTCTTCTTCTTCCTCGGCTTCTGGCTGGGCAATCAGTTCGAGGGACTGGTGGGCAAGGCGGAAGAAAAACTCAAACCCATCCTCATCGTGACAGGCATCGGCCTGCTGGTGGCTTATCTGCTGTGGCATTTCTTGCGTCATCCGGTGTCCATCGGCGATCCCAAGGAAGTGCCGATTATCGGCTCGCAAGTCGCTTCGCATATGGATCACGTAGAGGCTGCCCATCATCAACACCCCCCGACGGATAAACTCGTGGAAAAAAAGACGCCCGCGCCGAAGGATTCGGTTTAGCGCCACGGCCGGCGTCAGCCGGCTGGTGAAGGCCAAACCAGCCGGCTGACGCTGCTGTTCGCCCGTAGTGGCGGTTCATTCTTTTACAGCGTCTCATCAAAAAAAGCTCGAACCGCGTGTCAGGTTTCCGGAAGTCGCCGGTACTGGAAACGGAGAGGCGTTGCGGCGAGAACCAATGGCCGACTTTCCGCTCACTCGTGCGACCCTACTCGTTCGCCTGCGCGACCCGCAAGATAAGGCCGCATGGACCGAGTTCGTCGATCTGTACGCGCCCCTGGTCTACGGCTACGCGCGCAAGCAGGGACTGCAAGACGCCGACGCGGCGGATCTGACTCAGGAGGTACTCGGCGCGGTCGCCGGCGCCGTGGACCGGCTCGAATACGATCCGGCGCGCGGAGCCTTTCGCAATTGGCTGTTCACGATCGTTCGGCGGAAGCTCTCCAACTGGCGCGCGGCGCAGAGTGGCCGACCGCGCGGCAGCGGTGATGAATCTATCCACCAACGGATGGAGCAGTGCCCCGCGCCGGCCGAGCGCGAGGCCGAATGGGATCTGGAGTGGGAAGAGCGCGTGTTCGCCTGGGCCTGCGCGCAAGTTCGCCGCGACGTCACCGAGACGACCTGGCAAGCGTTCTGGCGAACCGCCATCGACGACCAGCCGGGCAAGCAGGTGGCCGACGCCCTTGGCCTAACCATCGCCGCCGTTTATCGCGCCCGCAGTCGCGTCCTCGCTCGCTTGAAGGAACTCGTTCAGTCCGTGCAAGAACCGGAATGATCCGCGGAGGGACCAATATGCCCGCAATCCTTGACTGTCCGGCGATCGAATGTTGGCAGGCGTTGCTCGGCGACACGGTTGCCGCGACCGAACGAGAAAACTACGAGCGCCATCTGGAATCCTGCCCAACTTGTCAGGAGCGTCTGCGCCGGATCGAAGAGGATGAGGATGGCCTGCGGACATTGGGCCGGCGTGTCGGCGATCCGACCGTCGTTCCGGCTGATCCGACGCTGCTTCAGATTCTGACACGGCTGCACGGAACGAAGGCGCCGGCTCGGATCGCGCCACTGGAACCGACCGATCTGTACTTTCTTCGCCCCAGCGAAAAGCCGGGCATCCTCGGCTTGCTCGGCGATTATGAAGTGCTGGAGGTGATTGGTCAGGGAGGCATGGGGGTGGTACTCAAAGCCTTCGAGCCGGCGCTGCATCGCCTGGTGGCGATCAAGGTCATGGGCACCGCCCTGGCCGGTAGCGCCACGGCTCGCCGCCGTTTCACGCGCGAAGCCCAAGCCGCCGCCGCCGTCTGTCATGATCACATCGTCACCGTCCACGGTGTCAGCGAGGTTGACAGTCTGCCCTATTTGGTCATGCAGTACGTGGCCGGCGAGTCGCTGCAAGATCGCCTCGACCGTGAGGGGCCGTTGACGGTGGCGGAGATCGTCCGCATCGGCTTGCAGACGGCTTCGGGACTGGCGGCAGCCCACGCTCAGGGACTGATTCATCGGGACATCAAGCCGGCTAATCTGCTGCTGGAGAACGAGAACGCCCGCGTCAAGATCACCGACTTTGGCTTGGCTCGCATGGCCGACGATGTGGCGCTGACTCAAGACGGTGTGATTGCCGGCACGCCGGAGTACATGGCACCGGAGCAGGCACGCGGCGAAACGGTAGACCATCGCGCCGATCTGTTCAGCCTCGGCAGTGTCCTCTACGCTTGCTGCACCGGCTCGCCGCCCTTCCACGGTTCCACGGCGTTGGCCGTGCTTCGTCAGATCAACGATGAGGAACCCGTATCCATCCGTTCGCTCAATGCCAGCGTACCGGCTTGGCTGGAGGCGCTCATTGCCCAGCTGATGGCGAAGGATGCAGCCCAGCGCTTTCAGAGCGCGGCCGAAGTGGCTCCATTGCTTGAGGGCTATCGCGCTCATCTGCGGCAGCCGACGACGGTGGCTTCACCCGACTTGCCCCCTCTCCTCCCCACACCGCGGGCCGGCGGAGGGAAGGCGACACGAAAAAGCAGAATCTGGCCGGTTGTGTTCGTGGCCCTGGTCGCTGGTTTCGTCCTTGGCGGTGCCGTGTGGTTCTTGCAAGTCGCGGCACCGGTCGAGCAGCCCCGCGACAAGCCGCTGGATTATTACCATGATTTTCGCAATCGGCCTCTCCCTGCCGAATTGACGCCGTTACACCCGGAGGACAGTCAACTCTTGCGGGTCGAGCCGGAGGGACTGCGGATCACCCTCCCCAGGACGCCCTCGAAGTACCCCGGAGAGGGCGTCGGCGTTCAGACGACCTTCGGGTTCCAGGGGGATTTCGAGGTGACCGCCACCGTGGAGGTACTCCAGCTAGCGCCGCCGCCGTCCGGTCATGGCGCCGGGGTGGGGATTTTCGTCGAGACCGGGCCCCAACTCGCGTACCTTGAGCGCTTTATTTTCCGCAACGGTCAGAACGCGGTCTTATATGGCCGGCGCCGGCCGGACCCCATAACGAAGCGACCTCTTTGGTCCCAGAATGGCCCCCCTTGCCCTGACAATCTGCTCCGGCTGCGCCTCAAGCGGACGGGAGCCATGATCTCTTACTGGTGGGCACCGGGCAGCGCCGGAGACGATTTCGAGGAAGTCTCCTGGAGCCGAAGCGAAATTGAATTTGGCAGCGATCCTGTCCAGTATGTCCGCTTAACGGCTGGGAATGGTCGAACCGAGTGCCCGCTCGACGCTCGCCTGATCGATCTACGGATTCGCAGTGGCCTTTCGGCCGGCGATCTTTCGGCCGGCGATCTTCCGGCCGATGACGGGCCGGAAACCTCCCCACGGAAAACCGCGCGAATGCTCTGGCTGGTAATCAGCCTGGGAATCGCGTTGCTTGTGGGCGTGGGGATGGCGGTATGGCAAATCCGCCGTCGCCAGGATGACACGCCGGCCGACCCTTCCGCAGCGGACCAGGCGGCCAACCTCGATGTCGTCCCGGCGTCCGTGTCCTTCGCGTGTTCGGGTTGCGGCAAGAGGCTCAGGGCTAGGGCTGTGCTGGCCGGCAAGAAAGTCAAGTGTCCCCAGTGCGGTCAGGGTGTGCCCGTGCCATCGGTCCAGGCTGGGGGAGAGCCTGAATGACGAAACCGAATCCGAATACGGGCACCGCAGCGCTTCCCTCAGGGAATGGCTGGCGGATTCCCCCCTGGCTCATCCTGGGGCTGGTTCTCCTCGCCACCTACTTCCTCAAGCTCCACCACCTGGATCACACGGCGCTCACCCACTGGGATGAGGTTTTCCATGCGGTCGTGGCTCGCAACCTCCTGAAACATCCCCTCGAACCGACGCTCGTGGATATTCCCTATCTGCCCTGTTCAAATACCAAATGGATGGAGAGCCATGTGTGGCTGCACAAGCCCATCCTCCCCCTCTGGCAGATTGCTGTGGCCTTCGCCGCCTTGGGCACGAACACTTTCGCCCTGCGCCTGCCCTCGGCCCTCCTCAGCACGGGCGCGGCCTGGCTCACCTATCTCATCGGCAAGGAACTCCTCGACCGCCGCGCCGCCCTCCTCGCCGCCACCCTGCAAGCGGCGAACCCGTTTCTGCTGCTGCTCGTCCACGGCTATCAGTTCGCCGACCACATCGACGTAGCGCTTCTCTTCTGGGTGGAGGTGGGGGTCTACTTCCTGGCGCGTGCCCTGCGAACCGGCTGCTGGCGCGACGTACTTCTGGCGGGAGTGGCTCAGGGGCTTGCCTACCTCTGTAAAAGCTACCTGGCCGCCATCATCTTCGGACTGGCGCTGACCGCTTGGCTGCTGCCCATCGTCCGCTTGGGAAGGCGGGAGGATTGCCGGATCGGTCCTGCTCACCTTCTCGGACTGCTTGGCGTCACCGTACTGACCGTTGCCCCGTGGCTCATTTACTGCATGGCGTACTATCCGCGTGAGTTCGCGCACGAACACGCGCAGGTCTGGAAGCACCTGACCACGAACATCGAAGGCTGGGCCGCGCCCTGGGATCGGGTAGCCTTCGATTACCTGATAGGTCTCTACGGCGTGTTCTACGCTCCGGTCCTGGTGGCGGGAGTCATCCTGTGCGGCAAGGCTCTGCGCCGGCGGCACACGGGGCTAGCCCTGGTCTGCGCCTGGGGGCTGGGCGTGATTCTTCCGCACCTGATGGTAGCGAGCAAGACCCCGTCGGCGACGATCGTTGGGATGCCCGCTCTCTTATTGCTGCTGGGCTGCCTCCTGGCGGATGCCTGGCGCGGCGAACGCTGGTCACTCGCCGCCTTGACAGGCGTACTCGCCATGAGTTTTGTGTTTCCGGCAATCATCGAGAAGCCTGGATACGGTCCTCCCAGCCCGCGCGTGTTCGCCGGGATCATGCGCCATTCCCTGTGGGTGGCCTACCAGGTTGCCGGCGCGCTGGCTGTCGTGGCCCTCGTTGGGATGTTCACTTGGAGACGCCCGGCTCTCGGCGCGAGTTCCCTGCGCCGCAGCCTCACAGTAGCCGCGCAGGTGTTTTGTCTGTTCGCTCTGGTCTGGTTGGGGATCGGAACTGTGCGCGCGTCCTGGCGCGTGACCGACCGGAACGTCAACGATCCGTGGTGCGAGGAGGTGGGCCGGTTTGCTCACCGCTACCTGCCCGCCAACGCGGTCCTGTTCTGCGAGGAGAGGAGGGGAGACGAACACCTGACAATCATGTTCTATGCGGATCGCACCTGCTACGCACTGGGAACCGGAGGGCCGAACGTGTTGGCCGATCCGATTCTCCGGGAGAGAGGCATCCCCTACGTGGTCTCGCGCCGGAAACTGCCGCTCGTCCCCGTCTATGTGAGCGGTACGCGGAACCTGACGGTCTACTTATGGCAGCCCAATTCTTTGGCGCTCGGCGCGATAGATTATCCGTTCTGCCCTGTAAGACAGAGTGGAGAATGCGCGAATGCCCGAAGAGCCTGTAACACGGCCGAGCTTGCTCGTGCGGCTGCGCGATCACCGGGACAACCAAGCCTGGGGCGAATTCGTGGAATTGTACGCCCCATTGATCTACACCTACGCTCGCAAGCGCGGCCTGCAAGACGCCGACGCCGCCGACCTGACGCAGAACTGTCTGCGACAAGTAGCGGCTCACGTCGGGCGCTTGGAGTACGATCCGCGCCGCGGCAGCTTCCGCGCTTGGCTGTTCACCATCGTCCGCAACCGCTTGCGCAATTTCCAGCAGCAGCCGCGGCGGCTGTATCAGGGCAGCGGCGATTCCCAAGTGCAGCGGGCGCTGGAAAACACGATGGCCCCCGAGACGGACGAGGCCGGGGAATGGGAACGCGAGTATCGTCTGAGCCTACTCGCTTGGGCGGCGGAGCAGGTTCGTCCTCAAATTCAGGAGACGACCTGGCAAGCGTTTTGGCAGACGACGGTCGAGAGCAAGAGCGGCAAGGAAGTGGCTCAAGCTCTGGGTTTGACGGTCGCCGCCGTTTACCTGGCCAAGAGCCGAGTCGTGGCCCGTCTCCGCGCCGTTCTCCGCGAAGTCCAGGGAGAAGAAGAGATATTTTCATTCGCGCGAAGGTGGGACGTATGAGCCGGATTGACTGTCCTCCTGTTGGCAACTGGCAAGCTCTCCTGGAAGGAGACCGAAGCGAGTGCGAAATCGAGGGTTTGGCGCACCATCTGGAAACGTGCGGCGATTGTCGGCAGACGCTGGAGTCTCTGGCCGTCGCCCCGGCGGTCTGGGAAGATACCGCCCGATCTTTGGGGGAACAACGGCGGAAAGGAAGTCAGGAACCGGCCCTGCGCGACGTGGTGGAGCGACTCAAGGACGAGGAGCTTTCGACGCCCGAAGCGGATCTGTCGTTCCTTCAGCCTACGGACGCCCCGAACCTCCTTGGTCTGTTGGGTTCCTACCAGGTGCAGGAGGAGATTGGCCGCGGCGGCATGGGCGTCGTGTTCAAGGCTGTGGACCCGGACCTGAACCGCATCGTGGCCATCAAGGTACTGTCCCCCTGGCTGGCCAGCAACGCCACCGCACGGCGGCGTTTCATCCGCGAGGCCAAGGCCGCCGCCGCCGTCTGTCACGATCATATCGTCACCGTCCACGCTGTTAGCGAGGCCGATGGCCTGCCCTATTTGGTCATGCAGTATGTGGCCGGCGAGTCGCTGCAAGCCCGGTTAAACCGCGAAGGTCCGCTGGAAGCAGCCGAGGTCGTTCGCATCGGCTTGCAGACGGCTTCGGGACTAGCCGCCGCCCACGCTCAAGGACTGATCCACCGCGACATCAAGCCGGCCAATTTGCTGCTGGAGAACGGAAGTGACCGCGTCAAGATCACCGACTTCGGCTTGGCTCGCATGGCCGACGATGTGGCGTTGACTCAAGACGGTGTGATTGCCGGTACGCCGGAGTACATGGCACCGGAGCAGGCACGCGGCGAATCGGTAGACCACCGCGCCGATCTGTTCAGTCTCGGCAGTGTCCTCTACGCCATGTGTACCGGCTCGCCGCCCTTCTACGGTTCCACGGCGTTGGCCGTGCTTCGTCAGATCAACGATGAGGAACCCGTATCCATCCGTTCGCTCAACCCAAATGTACCGGCCTGGTTGGAGGCGTTCATTGTCCGGCTAATGGCAAAAGATCCGGCCCAGCGTTTCCACAGCGCCGCAGAGGCGGCGGCGCTGCTGAAGGGATACATCACCCATCTGCGTCAGCCGGACCTCTCGGCACTCCAATTGCCCTCCCACTCGGTGAGTGATCGCCCCAAGCTGGTGCCAGGAGACTGCGTCGCTTGGGGATTTCGCCGCCACTCTCGGATAACGGCGCTGCTGTTCCTGATGACCTTGGGACTGATTGCGTCCGGCCTCCTCCTTGTCGGCGGTGGGCTGATCCCCCTCGCGCAACCGACTAACGATCCTGCTTCACCGCCCGAGTTGCCTGGCGACGCGATTGACGAAGGCGTTTGGACCTTGACGTTCTCCCCAGATAGCAAACGGCTGGTAACGGCCGGTGGTGATCACTCGCGGCCGGGTCAGTTGCAAATCTGGGACTTGGCCTCCAACAAACCGCTGGTAACACGCCGAGCGTCGCAGGGCGTGCGCTCGACAGCTTGGTCTCCAGATGGAAGCATCCTTGCAACCGGCCATTGGGGAGGAAACATCAAGCTGCGCGATCCTTTGAGCGGTCAAGAAAGGACCACTCTGACAGGGCACCAGATGGGCGTTAATGGCCTGGCATTCTCGGCGGACAGCGCGCTATTGGCCAGCGCTGGTCTGGACAAGACGGCGCGACTCTGGGATCTGAAGACGTTGCACGAGCGGCAGACGCTCCTCGGGCACTCCGATATGGTCTTCAGCGTCGCATTTTTCCGCCACGGCCAGGCTATCGTCACCGGGAGCAACGATCAGACGGCCCGGATCTGGAACTTGGGCAGTGGCGAGCAACGCTTCGTACTCCGAGGCCACCGCGGAGCGATCGAGTCGGTGGCCATTTCGCCCGACGACAAAGTCGTGGCGACCGGGGGCGGGGACCGGACTATCCGGTTATGGGATGCGGAAACTGGCAAGGAGACGGCCGTCTTGCGACAGAAAGGGGGCTATGTACAATCCCTGTCATTTTCGCCGAACGGTCTACTCCTCGCCAGTGCCGGATCGGACGGTACGATCCACCTCTGGGAGGTTGCGTCCCGGAAACTGCTCAAGAGCATCCGGCAGCATGACGGCATCGCTCGCGTGGTGGCGTTTTCGCCAGACGGCAAACTCATGGCGAGCGGTGGCGGCCAGGATAAGACCGCCAAGTTATGGGACGTGACCACCGCCAAGAATGAGACGACCTTCTCGGCCACCGGTGCCGTGGCTGTACCGGATACATCCGAAGATATTGAACTCCAGACCTCATCGAAAGGGAGATGGTTGAGAGCGGCAGGGCTCCTCTTTGCCGTCTTTACCTTGTCCTCCTTCGGCGTATGGTATTTGCTCCGCCGCCGCGCGAACACACTGCCATCCACGGCCCCTGCCCAGGACAAGAAGACCGTGCCCATCTCGGTTTCTCCGGTCCTTACTGTGCAATGCTCCGGTTGCAATAAGCGCCTCAAGGTCAAGCCGGAACTGGCCGGCAAGAAGGTCAAGTGCCCTCAGTGCGGCACGGCGGCGGTCGTTCCGCATATAGCCCCCGGCTTGCCGGGGGCTATATGAGCGGTTTGGAGACGAAAATTATTCCCCGACGTGTCCTTCCAAGCTCGGTGACATGGACATGAGCAAGCAGCCGACCACACCGCCGCCGACCCCAAGCCGGACGACCGCGCTCGTCGTGCCGATCGTCTTGGTCCTTGCCGTGTGCGGCTGCGCCGTCTACGCCAACCTCTCCTTCGCGGTCACCAATAAGGCCGACTATCGTTATTTCCCGCCGTTCGAGCGAAACGTCAATGAGAACATGAATCGCCATCTGGGAGCGGAGTATTTCAACATCGCCCGGTCGATAGTTCGCGGCCAAGGCTTCGCCAACCCATTCGGCGGATCGACCGGCCCGACGGCCTGGATGCCGCCCCTCATGCCCACCCTTCTGGCCGGTCTTCTGTGGGCGTGTGACGGCGACCGCGATGCCGTCATGATCGTCGTCGTCTTCTTGCAGGTCGTCGTCCTGATCGGCACCGGCCTTCTGGTCTTGGCCCTGGCGCGGCAGACAACCCGGCGTCTCGGCGCGGTCGTGGCGGCCACGGTCTTCTTCGTCGCGCTTTTAAGCAGTTTTCACCTGTGTTTCCAGTCCACGCACGATTGCTGGCTGGTGCTGCTCGCCATCGATCTGGTGATTGCCGGATTGTGCTGGTTTCGGCCGCTGCACGGTTGGAAAGCGGCCATCGGCTGGGGATTGGTCGGAGGTCTCTGCACGCTTATCAACCCCGTCGTCGCCTTCGCTTGGGGGATGTCCTCCGTGGTGGTGGCGTTTCCACAGCGGGCTTGGTCCCGACTTGGCGTGGCCCTGATGGTCGCCATGCTCATGCTGACGCCGTGGACCGTGCGCAACTACCGGGTGTTTGGATGCCTGATCCCGGTCAAGTCGAATGCGGCTTATGAACTGTATCAGTCGCAGTGTCTGCAAAAGGACGGACTGCTGCACCACGCCACGTTCGGCACCCATCCCTATGTTTCCGCAGGCCGAGAGCGTCGGGAGTACAAGGCGCTCGGCGAGATGGCTTTCCTGGATCGAAAGAAGGAGCAATTTCGCCAGGCTGTCTGGGCCGATCCCCTCGATTTCCTCGACCGCGCCGCTTGCCGCTTTCTGGGCGCGACGCTCTGGTACGAATCGTTCAATCCCGCCAAGGAAGCCAAACGCCCCTGGAGCCGCTGGTTCAGTCGTTTGACTCATCCCCTGCCGTTCGCCGGCTTGTTGGTCCTGCTCATCGCGAGCATTTGGCAGCCGCTCCATCGCTGGCAGTGGATCGTGATAGGGGTTTATCTGCTCTACCTGCTGCCGTACACCGCCATCAGCTACTACGAACGCTACGCCGTGCCGCTGCTCGGCGCGAAAGTATTGTTGGTGATTTGGGCGGCCGACCGGCTGGCGTCTTTGTCATTGCGACACGCCAAGCCGCGAGCGGCTCATTCCGTTCGACCTCCTAGGGAGATTCTCATGCGTCTATCGCATCCGTCGCCCGGATCGAGCCGCCGGGCCTTCACTCTGATCGAGCTACTCGTCGTCATCGCCATCATGGCCACGTTGCTGGGGTTGCTGTTGCCGGCCGTGCAACGAGCTAGGGGGGTGGCTATCCGCATCCAATGCGCCAACAACCTGAAGCAGATCGGGCTGGCGCTGCATCAATTTCACGGCACCTACCGCGTCTTCCCCAGCAACGGCGGCTGGGACGGCAAGCAGATGATCTCGTCCGTGGACGGGACGGCGTTCACTCCCTCATCGTTGGACTACACGACGGGGCAAACCTATCGGTGGGGCATCGGCGACCCTCTGCTCTCGCCTCGCGACCAGACCGGCAGCTGGGCTTTCGGTCTATTGCCGTATGTCGAGCAAGGTCCCATGCACGCTCAGCGGGTCTGGACGAGCGGAATCAGCGTGTACATTTGCCCGGCCCGCCGTGCGGCGAACGCGCAGCCGGTGGCCGATGATGCTTACGGGCAATACCAGGGCGGCGGCTGGACCTGGGGCAAGACCGACTACGCGGCGAATCTACTTACCTTCGACAACCGCCCCCAGTGCGGAAACATGACCAGCATCACCGACGGACTCTCCAACACCATCTTGATCGGCGAGAAAGCGTTCAATCCGCAAGTGGAGCAGCCGCAAAGTTGGTACTGGGACGAACCCTTTTTCCTGGGCGGCTCCAAGGGAACCTCCCGCGGCGGATTGGCTTTGCTCCGCGATGGACGCGGCCGCTGGTTGCAGGATGGGATCTGGCATGGCCACTGGGAAGATAATCCCTTCAAGGAAAACTGGGGTTCCGCCCACATCAGCGGCGTCCAGTTCCTCTTTGGCGATGGAGCCGTTCGTCTGCTGTCGCGCACCACCGATGAGGCCACTCTGTCGGCGCTCTTGACCCCCGACGGCAGGGAGGCGGTCGCCCTCCCATGAAACTGCTGTTACGCCTCTCCACCGTGGCCAGCCTCGTTCTCCTCGCCGTTGGCAGCGAGGCATCTGAGATGGGGCAAGAACTGAAAGTGGAACCGGCGAACTTCGCCGTTCTTCGAGCGCGGTTCGGCACGTATGGATACCAGCCCCGGCAAGCGATCTTCTTGGAGGCGTCCGGTCTTCGTTTGCGGTTGCCTGCGGGCGGCTCCGCTATCCCGCAGACCGGCCTTTATTCCTATTTCGCTTTGGCCGGCGATTGCGAAGTGGCCCTTACGTATGAACTGCTCAATGTCCCGCCGCCGCGCACGGGCTACGGCAGCGGCGTCGGCCTAGCTTTCGATGTCGAAGGCGGAGCCGGCCGGGGCGTCATCCAGCGCGTGTTCCGGCCGGGAGCTGGGGACGGTTGCGTCTTGCAGACCGCTCCGGGTGAGTCCGGCACAGGGATGAAGGACGTGGATCGGTTTGTGCCGGCGGCTTCCCGGCGCGGGCGCCTCGGTTTGCGGCGAGTCAAAAACGAGCTGATTTTTCTGCTCGCGGATACGCCGGACGACCCGCTCAAGGAGATCGAGCGCCTGCCGTTCACCGATCGGACGATCCGCGCCATGCGTGTGTTCGCCGACCCCGGCGGCTCTTCAACGGCGGTCGATGTGCGGGTGAGACAGATTGATATTCGAGCCGAAGAGATCGCGGGCGGCGTTCCGCGAACCGAGCCGAAGCAATGGAGTTGGGCGTGGCTGTGGCTCCTCGTGCCGGCGATCGGCGGCGTATTCGTGTTCCGGACCTGGCGAGCGCGCCGGCGCGTTTGACCAGCCCGCGGCGCCGGCAAAGGGCTTCCCTTGCTGGCGCCGCGGGCTGGCCATTCATTCGGTTCGTGCCTCTTATCCCGCTCCGCCGACGCTGCCGTCAAGACGCAGGTGTTTGAGATAGTCGAGAAAGTTTCGCTCGAATTGAGACAAGGACTGTCCGGTTAGTTTTTGAAAAGCGTCGAGCGGATCAGTGCCGCGTTTGAGATCTCGCACATAAGCATCAAGGGCAGGCGTGCCCAGCAACTTGCGATCGAAGGTAAGATAAAAGGCCAACGCCCACGATGCCAGATAATGGCGATCGGATACTTGCTTATCGCCATCGTGCGCGACCTGGAACTGTTTCGGGCGGGCGCGGAGCAAGTCGCCCAGCGGCAGCAGCGTGTTTTTGCTCAGCGCTCGCCGCATGGCCTCAAGCCGCTCCTTGTCGGCGTGGCCGATACGCAGTTCGCCCACTTCAAAAATGGCCGTCTCGAAAATCTGGGCCAGCCCCTCGTTGAGCCAGCGCGGTAATTCACCGTCGGCGCTGGGATAAACGAAATTCAGCAAGTAGGCGTGGAACGCCTCGTGAAACAGCCGCTGGAACAGCCGTTGCCTGGCTCGCTCGAACGTATTTTGATTCTTCGCCTCGGCAGCGGTAATCTCGTTGCGTTTGGCCGCGAGTGCCGTTTTCAGTTCCCGAGGGATGGCACCCTTGTAGGCCTTGCGTAGCTCGGTCTCGGTTTCCTCCAGTTCGGTCCTCAGCTTGACATGGTAGCGATGCACTCGCTCCAGTTCGTCGGTCATGTGTTGCCAATCGAAGGCGCAGACGATTTGATTTTTGTCCGGATCGAAGAAGGCTGGATTGAGCAAATGGCGTCCCTGGCCGCGCACGAGGTTCCGATAATCGGCCGACGATTGCGGTAGGAAGATGATGGTGGGTTTGCCCTTGGCACGCGGCGGCAGACAGTGGACGTAAGCCGCGTAGGCTTGTTCGAGCCGGATGGCCGCCACTACGACAACCTTTCGCGGCGCGTTGGATTCCAAACGAAAATGACGGGATTCGTAGACGAGTGCTTTGGTCCGCGCATCGCCGACCCAGGGTTTTTCGCGCAAGGCGAGTTTGTCGGTGCCGGCGGCCGGTTCCTTGGTGCCGGGGCCAAGGGCTTTGAGTTGCTCCGCCAGCCGGCGGTGTTCTTCTTGCAAAGTCTTCACACGCTTGGCCAATGCCGCGTGTTCGTCCTCGGGCAGCATGTCCACGCGGGCGATTTCGTCGCTGGACAGCACAACCGGATAGAGGATGGTGGGCCGGCCTGGCTGGCGATCAATGCACCACATCCGCAGTTGATCGCGCTGGCGTTTGAGAACCAGTCCTTGATAGGGTTCGCCCTTTTTGCGATAGACAATATCGTATTTCCATTCGTCGCCGCCCAGCGGGGGATCGGCAGCGGCGAGCCTGGCCACGCTTGGCAGCGTGAGGACGCCAACCACGGACGCCCAAAACAGCAACCGTAGAGACCGGGATCGTTTCATCACGGAGACAACGCCTCCAGGGGCCGAACGGCCGGGATCGCCCTCCTCGAATGAGGCAGCACAATCCCAGCGCCCACTATAGCCGCCTCCGGAGACGTTGCCAAGTTATCGCTCCGAACAGCAAGACGAAGGAACCGTCATTGCAACAACGACGGCAGCGGAAAGCAGGAGGCGAACCTGCGGCACCCCATTGGGGTCAACATCTCAGGAGGTGCGGCCCTGTTCATACGGAGAGACCGGGCCACGTTGTGTACGAGTCGCCTACTGCCTCGGGCACGTAAGTTTGTCATCCGCCTTGAGAACAGGGACAAACTGACTTGTCAGCCTAAACGCAGCTGAGTAAAATGTCGAAGTGGAAGGGGTTGACACCACGGCTGGCAGGCACGTTAACCAAAAACGGATCTGAAAGCTGACGGTCATAATCTCTTCATGTTTCAGGACATTGGGGATTGGTGTAACGGTAGCACGACTGACTCTGGATCAGTTAGTCTAGGTTCAAATCCTAGATCCCCAGTTCAATACACCTCACTGGCACTAAGCTCGACTTGTGCCCATTTTTTCGCACTCCATCGGCGATTGGTAGCCCAAGGCCGGATGTCGCTGCCAGATTTTTGTCGCTCGGCCCGTATTGATCCTTGCACGAGACTCCGTCCGTCCTACTCTCCTCGGTCGGCATGACAGGGGACGTGTATGGGGCAGGATAGAGGAGATGGGCAGCGAAGACTTGTCGCACACGCTACTGGGGTGCCCCACGGAACTATTGGGGGCGCTTGTTCCATTCCCGGAGGTGGGGAGGTGAGCTATTTCTGGTGCCAGTAATCGGTCCTTCGCCCCGTATCTTTGGATGCTGTGTGGCTGTTTTTTCACTGCCTGGATGGGACAGTTCGCCCATCTTTTGAAGAATGACTGTGACTGGCGTGTTGTCGCTCTGGCGCGGAGCAGCATCGCTTTCTTGCTTGCCTTCGGCATGGCCCGGTTGTCTGGAGCGCCTCTCGTCTTCTGGCGGCCAAGTACCCTGTGGCTCCGCGGCTGCGCCAGCAGCGTGAGCCTGCTCTGCACATTCTTCGCGCTTGCTCAATTACCCACCTCCGAAGTAATGACCCTGACCAATACGTTCCCCATCTGGGTGGCGTTGCTGTCCTGGCCGCTGTTGCACGTTCGGCCGTCGCTATCGGTTTGGCTGGCCGCTGCTTGCGGGGTGTGCGGCGTGGCGCTGATTCAGTCACCGCACTTTGACGGCAATCCGAAAGCCAGTTCCGCTATCGCGCTCTCGCTGACGGCGGCGCTAACCTCAGCCATCGCTATGCTGGGGCTGCACCGCATCAAGGGACTGCATCCCCTGGCGATCGTGGTGCATTATTCGGGCGTCGCCACGCTGTTCGTGTTGGCCTCGTGTGTTGTCGGCGGTCTGCCGAACCTTCAAGGAATAGGGGAAGCGAAAACGCTGTTCCTCCTTTTTGCCGTGGCGGTATCGGCGACCTTGGGACAATTGTGCGTGACCCGCGCCTTCACGTCCGGCCCTCCGGCACCGATCTCCGTGGTCGGGCTGATGCAAATCGTTTTCGCTCTGGGGCTGGATATGCTGTTTGAAGGCCCCAACGTACCTCTACTCACGCTGCTGGGTATCGCGCTGGTGCTGGCTCCCACCGCCTGGATGATGGCGGGCACCTCGCGCCGAAACAGCCTTCCGGCCCGTTCCGAAACGACTGCTTCGCTGCCGCAACGCCCCTCATCGTCTACTTTTCAGACACTGACCGAAGGAGGTAGGTCCGGCGAGCCGAGCCGGACAACAAGTGCCGCTCGGCTCGCGGCACCTACTGGCATGTAGGTCCGGCGAGCCGAGCCGGACTTTGACTCCACAAGTGCCGCTCGGCTCGCGGCACCTACTGGCATGTAGGTCCGGCGAGCCGAGCCGGACTTTGACTTCATAGTGCCGCTCGGCTCGCGGCACCTACCGGCAGGTAGGTCCGGCGAGCCGAGCCGGACAAGAAACGGTTTCACCACCAGCCCGCAGTGCGAGCAAGGGAATCCCCTGCTCGCGCTGCGGGCTGGTGGTGTTCCGCGACCCACTTCCAATCTCAGTGGATCGAATATCTCCGCGAAAAAAGTGGTTTCTCGATGCCAGATTTGGGAACCCGCCGCCGTACTACCTGGCAGATCAAGGCTGCAATCGCTTACGAAGCATGGGGAATAATCCGTGTTCACACGCAACTTATCTGTCGCGGTTCTCGGCGCTGGTCACGGTGGACTGGCCCTGGCCGCCTACCTGGGTCAGCAAGGGCATTTCGTCGCCCTGTGGAATCGCTCCGAAGAGCGCATCCTTCCCGTGGCCGAGAGGCGCGGCATTTGTCTGGCCTCACCCGGAGCAGATGCCGTCCACGCTCCTATCAGCCTGGCCACCTGCAACATGGCCGCCGCTTTATCCAGCGCGCAGGTGGTGCTGGTCGCGGTGCCCGCTTCCGCCCACGCGGATGTGGCGCAGGAGTGCGCCGCCCATTTGCGAGATGGGCAAACCGTTTTGCTGGTGCCCGGTCGCACCGGCGGCGCTCTGGAGTTCCGCCGGGTGCTGCGCGCGGCCGGCTGTCGCGCGCGCATTCTGTTGGGCGAAGCGAATACGTTCCCGTTCGCCGCTCGCTGCGTTGGTCCGGCATCGGCCGTCATCTATGGAGCCAAGACCGAAATCCAGGCCGCCGCGCTGCCCGCCAACCGCACGCCGGAATTGCTGGCCGCGTGCCGTCGCTTCCTGCCGATGTTGCGCCCCGCCCGCTCGGTATTGCACACCGGCCTCGCCAACCTCGGCGCGATCTTGCATCCGGTCATCACGCTGCTGAATGCCGAACGCATCCAGGCAGGTGTATCCTTCGATTTTTATTGCGAAGGCGTCACGGCTACCGTGGCCGACACGTTGGCGGCCGCCGACATGGAACGCCTGCGCATCGCTCGCGCTTATGGCGTGCCGGCTTGCTCTCTTCGAGATTGGATCGCGCGGGCTTACGGCCATCATGCCGACACCATCCAGGCGGCGGTCGGCGGCAATCCGGCCTATGTCGGCATCAAAGCGCCGGCGAGTATCGAACATCGCTATCTGCTGGAAGATGTGCCGACCGGACTGATTCCGCTGCTGGAACTGGGTGCCGCCGCCGGACTGGACTGCCCGGTACTCGCGAGCCTGGTTGAGTTGGCCCGGACCATGCTGGGCGGCGAACGGTGGCGACGTTCGCGGACGCTCGACGCGCTCGGCCTCAACGGACTGAGTGTTCAGGCTATTCGTGGTTTTGTCGAACGCGGTCGTGTCCCGGCCATCCCGCGCATCACAGCGGCCGGTTCGCTCCCCTTGGGGCGTTTGGGTTCGAGTTTGGAGTTGATTCCGCAGGTTTAACCAGGAAGGCATTCGGATGAAAAGTGATCTGATTCTCGGTGCGGCCATCGGCGATTGTGTCCACGTTGCCGGCGTCGTCAACTTTCTCAACCTGGCCGAGCAACTCGGCTATGAAACCGTCTGCCTGGGGCCGGCGATCGACGTGGACGATTTGCTCGATCAGGTGGAGGCGCACGACCCGGCCATCGTGGCCGTGGGCTATCGCTTGACGCCGGAAAACTGCCGAAATTTGCTGGAGGAACTGGCGACCAAGGCGACGGCGCGCGGCCAGGCCGGACGTTCCTGGCTCTTTGGCGGCACCGAACCCTGTGTCGCCATCGCGCAGGCGATGGGATTCTTCGGCATGACGTTCGCCAGTGGCACTTCCAAGCAAGCCGTGGTCGCCTATCTGCGCGGCGAGCAGGCCGAGACGGCGCCCGGCGCGCCGCCGCCGCAAACGCTGGCGGAGCGTATCGCCTGGAAAGCGCCCTATCCATTGATTCGCCATCATTTCGGCCGGCCAACGGTGAACGAAACCCTTGCCGGCGTGGTCGATATTGCCCGCGCCGAATGTTTGGATGTTCTTTCGCTGGGAACCGATCAAAACGCTCAGGAGCATTTCTTTCGTCCCGCCGAGATGGACCCGGAGGCCCACGGCGCAGGCGGCGTCCCCGTCCGCACCGAGGAGGATCTGACGGCAATCTATGCCCATTCTCGTTTGGGCAACTATCCCCTCGCGCGCTGCTATAGCGGGACGCGCGACACGATGCGCTGGGCGCCCATGCTGGCGCGGACCATCAATAACGCCTGGTGCGCCATCCCGTTGTTCTGGTATACGCAACTCGACGGCCGCAGCCCGCGTCCTCTGCGCGAGGCGATCCCCGAAACGCAGGCGTTGATGCGCTGGCATGCACAGCAAGGCATCCCGGTCGAGATGAATGAGTCGCACCACTGGAGCCTGCGCGATGCTCCCGATGTGGTCGCCGTGGTCGCCGCCTATTTGGCCGCCTACAACGCGCGCGCGGCCGGCGTGAAAGATTACGTGCAACAACTGATGTTCAATAATCCGCCGAACACCTCGCCGACGATGGATTTGGGCAAGATGTTGGCGAAGCTGGAATTGGTGGAATCGCTTCAGAATGAGCATTTCCGCGTCTGGCGCGAGACGCGCGGCGGTCTGACCTCGTATCCGCCTGATCCGAGCGTGGCACGCGGCCATCTGGCGGCTACCGTCGCCTTACAGATGCAGTTGAAGCCGCACATCGTCCACATCGTCGGCCACACCGAGGCGCACCACGCCACCACGGCCGCCGAGTTGGTCGAAGCCTGCCGCATTGCCGACGGCGTTATCTCGCAATGTCTGCTGGGTTTGCCCGACATGACCGCCGATCCCGGAGTGCGACGACGAAAGACGGAACTGTTGACCGAGGCGGCGGTGCTGCTCGACGCCATCGCCGAGATAGGGCCGAGCGACCGTCATCCCTACACCGATGCGGACACGCTCGCCCGCGCGGTCGAGATGGGTCTGCTCGATGCGCCACACTTGCGAGGCAACGCCGCGGCCTGCGGCAAGATTGTCACCCGCATGATCGGCGGCGCGTGCCTGGCAGTTGATCGTGTCACCGGGGAAGCCATCCCCGAAACGGAGCGCGTCGCCCGCGCCTTGGGTCACGCGGTGCCAAACGGCGTTTCGTTTGAGCATGCGGCGGAGCGTTTCTCGTTTAGTCGCGACGCTTTGCGGTTCGCGCGAAACGTAAACCCACGCTCCGCTGCGCGTCGCGGCTAAACGGGAAGCACAGGGTTCCAGTCATGGTTGATATTCTGCTTTCCCAGCCGGGAACCTGTTTCTTTCCTGTTTTCGTGTTGCTCATGCTCGCCTGGGCCATCTGGACGAGACGGAGCGGCCCTCTGAATTGCGGCAATGTTCCTCCGATCGTCTCGGACGATTGGAGGTATCACTATCGAGCCAACCTTGGGCATGGCCTGGTCGAACGGTATGCTTCGTGGCCGACCGTCATGGCCGCGCTCCCCTCGCCCCTGCGCGGTTTGCACGCTGCTTGCGCGGCGGACTACCGCGCGATCTTCGAGAGAATGAAGGATCAGATCAAGAAATCCTAACGAACCCGTTTACGTTTCGCGGTTCGTTTACGTTTCGCGGCGACATAGCCGCGAAACGTAAACGGGATTGCAACCCCTACTTTTTAAGCCGGGATTTGACGAAGCGTTGCAGATGAAACCACGCCGCCGTGCCGTTCTTGTGTTCCAGGCAATGCTCGGCCTCTTGCAGATGCCAGAAAAACGCTCGCTCGTCCGCGCCCTGACGGCGTATTTTCTGCTGCTGAAGCTGCCCCTCCGCGTCCGTCTGTAAGGGCGCGTCCCACACGCTGATTGATTCGTTCCAGTTGGTTCCGGCCAAGCGCGTGCCGTCGGGATGGAAGACGACGCGGGCATTGAACGGCGGATCGCGGTAGCGCTGAGGCGCGCCGCGTAGCGTCAGCACTTCCACGCCCGTTTCCGCGTCCCACATCTTGATGAGATCCCGACTGGCACCGGCCAACCGTTTCCCGTCCGGACTGAAGGCCAGATCGCACAACAGAGCCGGAGCCGCCAGGCTCAGCAGTGGTTTGCGCTTATCACCATGAGGGATTAACAATCTATCCATATCCCATATATGGACTTCCACATCGTTGATGCCGGCGCTGGCCAGTCGCCGTCCATCTGGACGGAAGGCGAGGGCCGTTACCTTGCTCATGTGAGCGCTCAGAGGAGGAATGGCTTCGCGCTCGGTCGCCCAGTCAAACACGCGAACTTTATCGTCATTGCCGGCCGCCAGCCAGCGTCCGTCCGGGCTGAACATCAAGGTAAACACCCGACCGGCGCCACTCATCGCGGCGAGGGGTTCGCCGGTGACGGCATCCCATACCTTGATCTCGAAAGGCTTGTCGTCGGGCTTGTCATCGCAGGCGCAGGTGGCCAGGTAACGGCCGTCCGTGCTGAATCGAAGGCAGAAGACGGGCAAACGATGGCCCCGGCAGACGAGTAACTCCGCTCCCGTCTCGACATCCCACAGGCGCACCAGGCTGCGATCCGCGCGGTCGCGCGCCGCCAGACGGCGTCCGCCTGCTCCCAAGGCCGCCAGTACGCCGGCGGGATTTACCGGTTCGGCGCTGATGGGCAACAAATGCCGGATGCGCGGGACACCCGAAGTCGCGTCCCAGATTTGCAACTCGCCGTCCACCGTCACGGACACCAAACGCCGGCCGTCCTCGTGGAAGGCCAAACTCTCCACGTCTCGACTCGTCCGCGCCAGCGTGGCGTATTCCGGATGGCGCGTGAGATCCCAAACCTTGACTTCCTTCTTGGCCGGGCTGCACGAGACGAGACGCTGACCGTCCGGACTGAACCGCACGCTTTCGACCACCGCCGTGTGGCCGCGGAAGGTGATCCGCCCCATGCCGGATTCCACGTCCCAAACGCGCACCGTTTTATCCGTGCCGCCGTAGGCGAAATAACGGCTATCCGGGCTGAAAGCCAGGCTCAGAATGGCGCCCGTACGGCCGGTCAGACTCTGCGGCGCCATCGTTCCTTTGGGAAATCCGCCCGGCGTTTCCTTCGTTTGCTCCAGGTTCCAGATTTTGAGATTGCCATTGTTGCCCGCCGAGACGAGCAGTTTGCCATCGGGGCTGAACGCCACGCCGTAGACGGCGCTTTTGTGCCCTTGCAGACTGCGTTCTTGTCTGCCGGTTGTGACATTCCAGATCCGAACCGCGTTATCCTCGCCGCCGGAGGCGAGCAGCGGCAGCGTCGGATGAAACGCCAGGCAGTGGAATCCGTCGCCCTGCGACGTGCTTACCACTTGCTTCATCGTTCCTTTGTCCGCGTCCCAGAATTTGATCTTTCCGCGCTCTCCCGAGTCCGAAGAAGCAACCGCCGCCGCGGCCACGGTCTTGCCATCCGGGCTGAAAGCCAGGCCGGCAACGCGACAATGGGCGATCGAGTCCTGCCACACTTCTCGATAGGTTCGGGTGTCCCAAACCATGACCCGACCATCGGCGCTGCCCAGCACAAGCCGCTTGCCGTCCGGCCGAAAGGCGATGCGATGGAACGGCAAGGGCAGCGTCCGTTCGTGGAGCAACTCGCCATTGACGGCATCCCAGAGACGAAATTCCCCGCAATCGCCTTCTTTGTCCGGCAGCGATCGAACGACCGAGGCGATGGTTCCTCCCCTGGGGTGGAAGGCCACGCTTCCTTCAGGCCCCTCTCGCTGGTGGGCGAAGGCAAAAAGCTCCGGCCGGTAAAGCGTCTGCAAATAATACCACTCCCAGCCGCGACGATCCTGGTGATCTTTCTTCGGGATACAGTCTTTCAAGCTGCGCAAAGCTCCAGGCAAATCGTTGACGCGCCATTGCAACTGGCTCTGGGCGATCTGGCTGTAATAGAGGGCGGTGCGGGCCTGCCGGGTCTGAGACTCTTTCTGGTTTCTCTCCCAGACGGCAACCCGCCATTGATAGGTCACGCCAACGAAGCCGAGCAGGGTGACAACGAGGATCCCCGCCACCATCGCGGCGGAGGCGGGACGGCGGTAGGCCCATTTCCAGCCGCGCTCGGCAAGACCGACCGGCCGAGCCTCGATCGGATCGCCGCGGCGGACCCGGCGCAGATCGTCGGCCAGCGCCGTGGCGCTGGCATAACGGCGTGCGGGGTCTTTTTCGAGACATTTCAGACAGATTGTCTCCACATCGCGCGGCAGCTTCGGCCGTAACCGGCGAGGGCGCACCGGCTCCTCGTGCAGCACTTGCAGCAGAGTATCCAGCGAGGTTGCGCCCTTGAACGGCGGCCGGCCCGTCAACATCTCATAGAGGATCGCACCCAGGGCGTACACATCCGTGGCGGGACCGATTTCCCGCGCATGGACATCGGCTTGCTCGGGAGCCATGTAACTGGGCGTGCCCAGCACCTCGCCGGAGTGCGAGCGTGTCGCTTCCTCATCCACGCGCTTCGCCAAACCGAAATCGGTGATCTTCGGCACATACGATGTATCGAGCGTGAGCGGCAAAGGACGGTTTGCCGTGTCCGTCCCTTCGTCTTTCGCGCTGAGCAGGATATTGGCGGGTTTGAGATCGCGATGGATGATGCCGCACTGATGGGCATACGCCATCGTGCGGGCCAGCGTCTCGATCAACGGCAAAATCGCCGGCAACGGCTGCGGATCGCCGCGCAAGCGCTGAGCCAGACTGCCTTGCTCGACGTATTCGAGGGCGATGTAGGGCCATCCCGCGGCGTTGCCGATGTCGAAAACTTGCACGATGTTCGGATGGTGCAACCGTGCGACCGCCGACGCTTCCTGACGGAACCGCGCCAGGTCTTTCGGTCCCGCGTGAGCGCCGGCCAAAATCATTTTGAGCGCGACCAGCCGATCGAGCGCCACATGCCGGGCTTTGTAAACGACCCCCATACCGCCCCGGCCCAACTCGCCGAGAATCTCGTATCCCGCGACAGCGGGAGGTTCTTGCAAGGAAGGCTCCTCGTGAGGCTTCGCGGACGATGCCATCCGCGAAGGCGAGGAAGGACTGGACAATTTAAGCTGCGCCAGGAAAGCCCTCAGCGAGCCGGAGTCCGCTGCCGGGCTATTGTCCGGCTCGGCTCGTGGCGGCTGCGAAATGGGATGCAATGCGCCGGTCGGCTCGGTCAAGCGTTCCAGGGCCGCCTGGCAGCGCTCGCAGGAACTGACGTGCCGCGTCACGGCGCGCTGCCGAACATCACCGAGTTCCTCTTCGAGAAATTGCTCCAGTTCCCGTGCCGTTGGGCAATGGTTCATGATGCTTCCTCATCCCGGCCTTCCAGTTTGGCCACCTCCGCCGACAACATCTTTTGCACGCGCCGTTTGGCGACGAACACCTGCGCCACTTGCATCGGGATGCGCTCGGCGGCTTGCGCGCCGGCCAACCCTTCCAGAGCGGTCAGCCGAAACGCCTCCCAGGTTTGTGGGGCGACGCGCAAACGCACGCGAGCGATCGCTTCCTCAAGCAGTTCGCGATCGAATTCCGCTTCCAGGTGTTGCACCAGATCGTCGCGAGCTTCGACGCTGTGCAGCATGTCGGCGACCTGACTGTCGCCGCTGCCTCGGCCGGGACGCTGCCGGCTTTCGAGAAAATCGCTCCAGGCGTGATGCGTCAACGTCTTGAGCCAGGCCCGGAAGCTGCGCGACGGATCGTACTGAAAGGTCCGCATTTTGTCGGACAATTTTAGTAGTACATTTTGCGTGACATCCTGCGCGTCGGCCTCCTGCAAGCTCCACTTGCGACACCACGTAAAAATCTTCGTGCCGTAGTGTTCGACGAATTCCGCCCAGATCGTTTGATTCGTCGGATCGCGCCGCAATCGTCCCAGCAAGGTCACGCGAGTTCCGGAATCGTTTCGCCGATCCATTCTCATTACCCCTCAGGAGTGCTGAATCTGGCACCGGACGCCGCTTCTCTGAACCGCAGTCTCTAGTTTAGCAGGCTCACAGCGCCGACAAGAGGCGTGAACACCATGAATTGCCAGCCCGCAGCGCCAGCAAGGGAGTGTCCCTTGCTGGCGCTGCGGGCTGGCAAAAAATTGAGGATGAAAACGAGGCGGACGCCGCAAGAAAGGACAAGATCCCCGCCGCCGATGGCGGATTCGGCGGCGGGAGAAGAGAGAACATCGGAGGAAACGCCTTCTTCGTTCGGTCGGCTCAGCAACCGCAGCAGACAGGAGTATTGTTCATCATCACGCAGCAGGTGCAACCGGCCTTCATCATGCAGTTCATGCAGTCGCAGCACGCCTGAATCATCTCGCAGCACTTGCTATCGCCGGAAACGCACGTCAGGCACATGCCCTTGTCGGTCATCTCGCACTTGCACAGGCCCATCGTGAGGTTGCAGCAGCAAACCATCATGCCGTTCATGGTCATGCAGCAGCTGCACATGCCGCCTTGCAGCATCGTGCAAAGATTCTGCATCATGCTGCACGCCATTTTGTCGTCACAGCTGCAAGTGATCTTCATGCCGCCCTGACACTTCTCGAACTTCAGCGTGCAGCGCGGCACCATCATCCAGTTGGCCGGCATCGTTCCGGTGCCGCCCAGGACAGGCGTTCCCATGCCGGTCGCACCCAGGCCCGTCATGGCGGTTCGTTCCATCATCATACTCGTCATATCCAGCACTCCTTTTCTCGGTGAATCACGCGCTGCGGTCCACCCCATCGGCGACAGCAGGGATCATCCTTGGAAGTCACTTCGCAAAGCATAGCGATTCCTCTTCGCCTCTGGCAACAGTCCTTGTCGCCTTCTCAAAGTCTTGTGGACTACTCTGTTAAGTGAATATCACTCATCCGGTAAACATGACGGATTGCGTCCTGACTTTCTCATCGCGCGGAAAAAGGCACTTGCGAATGGTCAGAAAGACGATAATATTGATAACGATGCAGATGATTCAACAACCTGACCTGTACTCTCTGTTTTAGGAACCTCATTCATGCACCATCATCGTTTCCTCGATTTGGAGGAATTCGCACCGCTTCCGGCCGTCGCAACGCCTTCCCCGGCGAGCGCCTTCCTGGTGTGTCCCCTGGTGCTGTCGCAAGGCGGAATGGGGCTGCCCTGTCCGTGGCAGCAAATCTATCAGCTGGCCTACGAGCGAGCGCAGGCCGTGGTGCGTCCTTCGCGGTTGGAGCGTCTTCAAGCGGTATCGTGGAACTGATAACTTTTTGACCAGCCCGCAGCGCCAGCAAGGGATTCCAGTAGATCCAAGTTGCAGCTGATGAGACAAGACAAACGCATGTTCCCTCCAGAGAATAACTTCTGTCACGATTTCATTCCTGGAGGGAAGCATGCGCAACCACC
>Ga0134126_10001257_pt1 | contig 32276 bp, 23 predicted proteins | sample KB31752_FD_96881 | JGI IMG/M metagenome (GOLD analysis project Ga0134126, IMG submission 96881) | Terrestrial soil microbial communities with excess Nitrogen fertilizer from Kellogg Biological Station, Michigan, USA - KB3-175-2 | ecosystem: Environmental > Terrestrial > Soil > Unclassified ...
ACGCGGCTCTGATGGACTTATCAGGTATGTGCGCGAGAATAGCCGGGTACCGGTAATTGAAACAGGCGCAGGGGTTTGCCATATTTATGTAGAGAAAGAAGCAGACATAAAAAAAGCGGTTGACATAGTTGTTAATGCAAAAGTATCCCGCCCATCAGTTTGCAATTCTGTGGATGCTATTTTGGTAGATGAAAAGATTGCTCCTGCATTCCTGGAAAAATTAAAACCGGGACTGGATAAATATCAGGTGGAAATATTTGCAGACAAAAAAGCTTATAAATTATTAAAAGGATATCCAAACCTGGTAACAGCAACAGCTGAAGATTTTGGCCGTGAATTTTTAAGTCTTAAATGTGCCATCAAAATTGTAAAAGATACGGACGAGGCTTTGCAGCACATTCAAAAATATTCTACCAAACATTCGGAGGCCATTGTTTCCGAAAATAAAAAACAATGCGCTCGCTTTTTAAAAGAAGTAGATGCAGCGGCTGTTTATTCCAATGCATCTACCCGCTTCACAGATGGTGAAGAATTCGGCCTTGGAGCAGAGATTGGTATTTCAACTCAAAAGCTTCATGCACGCGGGCCATTTGCCTTGGAGAAATTAGTTACAGAAAAGTGGGTGATAAAGGGTGATGGACAAATAAGGGAGTAGTTCTGTGAAAAGATTTTTCTAATACTGATCCTTCATTTTAAAGGTGCGGGAATCACAGTACGAATTTAAATTTTTATCTGCTCACAAAAAATGATTCAAAAAAAATTAGGTTAATAAAATTAACTACTTTACATTTGTGTCTACATAAATAAATTAATAGAAAATTATGAACAAAAATTATTTAACACCGGAAGAGAGCTTTACAATTATTACTAAAGCTATTTCAAATTTTAAGACGAATTATAAGGAAAGCGCACAAATCTTTCTCTTATGGGGCTGGATATTGACTATCGCTTGTTTTGCTCAATTCATCATCTTAAAAATTCTCCAGAGCAAAGAAGCTTACGCGCAAATAGGGTTGTATAGTATTGTCAATTGGGTGGTAGTCATTTTAATCGGACTTATTATCCAGTTTTTTATACTACGAAAAATAGATAAGGAGAAGAAGGTGCGCAGCCATTTAGAAGGCTATCTCAAAAGTCTTTGGATAGTATCCATCGGTTCATATCTTGTCGCAGCTATTATTTGTATTAAATTGGCAATCGAACCCCTACCCATCATTTTGTTAATAGCGGGTATAGGAACCACCACAACAGGGCTTCTCCTTAGGTTCAGGCCCCTGGCAATTGGAGGTATCGCTTTTTTTATTTTCAGTATTGCTACCACATTTGTATCCGGTGAATACTTAAACTTATTAGCCGGTGCTGCAATAATTTTTGGTCAACTGATACCTGGTTACCTTTTGAAATCAGCAAAGGAATAGTTCTATGTACAAAGATTTAGATCCACTGTTACACTCTCAACTACGTTTGGCGATTGTTTCAATGCTGGTGATGTCAAAGAAAGTTGAGTTTGCCCACGTAAAAGAACAAACAAATGCAGCTGCAGGCAATATCAGTATACAAGTGAAGAATTTGCAGGAAGCGGGGTACATAAAAGTTGAAAAAACTTTTAAAAACAACTATCCCAAGACTATGTTGTCAATCACCGAAAAGGGAGCTAAGGCTTTCGAAAACTATGTAAATGATCTGAAAAAATACATCAGCCCGAAGTAGCTTTTTGACGATTAGTTAATATTTATTTTGTCCCAATAAATGCCTTAGAAAAATTGGAACACCTGCAAAGGCAAAAATACAAAAGCTGTTATTTGTTTGTTTACTGGAATCCGGCGCGTATAGGAATGATCCGTATATGCAGAACAGCCGATTGTTATTTTACCTCCGCCGTATTCTATAACTCGGCATTCTGCACTGGTGTAAATCAGAAATTATTACATGCAAATAAAATACTTGTGAAAAGGATAGATGTAAAAACTGTGAATAATTAACTGCGCAGTTGATTCATTAATCAATCTATGAAATAAAAATATGATATGGTTTGCGAAAGGGAGGAAATGCCCTCGAAGACTGAATTCCTGAACAATCATAACAGCAATCCGCAGTTGCCGGAAGTTAGTTTTTTACAATCAGTGGGCTGCATTATTAACTTCTAACCAATAACCATCCGGGTCTTTAAAAAGTAATTGCGTTACTCCGTCCGCTCTTGTATCTGTCTTGTTTAAAACTCCATAGCCATTATAATAAGGAATCGATCTTTTTTTAAGTTCTTTTATGAAAGTATCTACAGATGCTACACTAAAGCTAATATGAAACATAATGGGAAGTTTCATTGGCTCTTTTAATCCCTCAACTAAATGCAATTGCAGGTGTTCACCTATTTTGAACCACTTTACGCGTGCATTCCCCCAGGGATTGGGTATGCTGTCAAAATGGAAAAGCCCGGAATAGAAGGTAACGCTTGTATCCAAATTACGAACATACATGCCAACATGATCAAAAGTTGCAGAACGCTTTTGTGATGTGGCAAAAAAGGTAGTAAGCATAAATCCGAGACAAAAGAAGATTTTCATATTTTTATTTATTTAAAATGAATAATGGGCATTGCTCAAGCGGCTCATTTGTTGCCGAGCTGATAGTAGTGCCCTGTGCACAAATGTTTCGACCTGTCCGAATCAATATATATTCAAGAGGAAGTGCAAAGCTTTTCATATCCCGAACTACATCTTCCAAATTTAATCATCGGTCAGTTATTGCTTTATCACTTTTTCTTTTACTTTAATATCATTTGAACTGATAACATAATTTCCATTAGAAAGGGTATTTATATTAAATAAAATAGTATTTGCACCCTTAAAAAGCTGTACTGCTTTAGATTGTAATAGTTTCCCATCCATATCATATAAGCCGATATTTGCTGACTGTTCCTTTTCGGTATTAATAATTAATTCGAAATTATTCCTTGCAGGATTAGGAAATACGTTTACGCTAATCTTGGCACCGGTTTTTAGATCAATATACACAATTGCAGAATAGGTGCTAATGCCATCCTCATCAACCTCTTTTAAACGGTAATAATTATTTCCGCTTAAAGGAGAAGGATCGATAGCCTTATATGTATTTTCGATGCTGCTGTTTTTGTGGGTTGGAACCCGGGTGAGGCTGGTAAAATTTATTCCATCAGAAGACCGCTCTACTTCAAAATAGCTGCTGTTTATTTCCTGTGCTGTTGTCCATTGTAGTTGTGTTTCATTATTTATCAATATGGCTTTGAACGATATAAGGTTTACAGGTAAACTTCCCAAACTATTAAGTGCAACAACATAGCCCGAAAGCTGCCAGTTCCTTGCCGTTATTATTGAATCTAGATATGGGGAAGTGCCCGAAGCATATTCTCCGCAAAGGGTTATTGTGCCCGACACATCTTCTGCAATGCCATATAAAAAACTATTATTGTCATGACTACTGTTCACATTATAGGGAACATCAGGATAACCCTGGTAACCATCAAAGCTTCCATTAGCAGAATCGATCTTCATTAAAAAACCTCCGTAACATTGATTGGGGAACGAAGAATCTGTTTGAAGTGTCTGCCCGTCAATTATAAAACTTCCTTCTTTGCTCTGCACAATTCCCCAGCCCACGCCACTGGAGCCGGCTGTAGATTTATAATTACCATAATTCTTTTCCCATAACAGGCCGCCAATACTATCGGTGTGCATTACAAATATGGATTGAAATCCTATTGCACCTCCAACATCAGGCTGATCACTCCCAATTAAAGCGTAACTCCCATCAGCACACCTGGTAAAATCGTTAAGCGTTTCCTGGCTTATTAATGCAGGGTCAGGAACCTTTTGCCAGATAATGTTTCCGGTTTCATCCGTCCGTACAAGCCAGAAATGATTATCAGCCGAAGTGTTATTATCTCCCGTTAGATCACCATTGTTTGAAGCCGAGGAAGCTGTAAGCGTGTAGCCGCCGTCATTCATTTGTATTACATGCGAGCCATAGTCTATGCCGGTGCCGCCATATGCTTTTGTCCAAACGGTATCCCCGCTTGCATTGAGTTTCCATAACATTGCGTCTACACTGCCATGTGAGTTGGGCGTATTGAACGCAGAGCCACTGACCATAAATCCATTGTCACTGGTAGCAATAACGCAGTTCCCCACGTTCGTTCCTCCGCTGCCGATATTTGCAGAGAATAAATTTTTTGACCATTGCAGGTTACCGGTGGCATCAATCTTAAAAACCCATGCAGCATTATTATCACTGTTAACACCGGCAAGGTCACCATCTGTGGATTGTGTAAACCCCGTAATTACATACCCGCCATCGCTTGAAGAACAAATGCCCATTGCTTCATCATCGCCGGATCCGCCGTAACAATGCCCCCATTGAATTTGACCACTTGAAGAAAATTTAACCACCCACGCATCGGGGGTAACAAAAGGGCTATAATGACAACCTTTAATATAAGAGCTATCTCCTTCAGAAAATTCTCCTGTCATAGTTCCTGCTGCAATGAAACCGCCGTCCAGTGTAGGTTTTATCACATTAAACTTTCCCGGTGAATTACTGTTGCCACCAGCTAGTTGTTGCCATTTGAATGAAGGAAGCTGTGCGTTTAAAATATGGCAGAAAAAAATTGCAATGCAGATTGAAAGCTGAATTTTTTTCATAAAATTATATTTAAGCAAGAGAAAATATTCTCGTGGTTTCTTCGGTTATTTGCTGATGATTTCCTGAGGAAGTAGTGTAACCCTTATCAACCCGGGCTTTTAATTTTTAACCGTAAAGTGTGTTCTGCAAAATTCGGATATAAAAATATTTCAAACAAAAAAATTTAACGCATGTAGGTGTTCCCCTGTTCACAATATAATAAAGGATTGTACCAGGAAGCCCCCGTGCGGGCTCTGACTTTCGGGCCGGTAAATCCATTAGGAGTCTATTTTTGACCTTAAAAAGGTGATTAAAATGATCTGCGTACGATCATTACATAATTATAGGGTTCTTTTATTATGGCTTTCGTTCAGCAGCAGTACACGGCCGGATAAGCAAAATTACTCCAGTGTGATAACAACCTTCCCCGAAGTTTTACCTGATTGCAGCAATTTAAGACCTTCTTTCAATTCCGAAAACGGAAGGGTGTGGCCGATATGGGGTTTACCAATGTCGAGTTGATCAAGGTGCTGAAGGTATTTTTTCAAACTTTCGCGTTGCTCGTATAGATGAATAAGATTAAATCCCATGACTGATTTATTCCATTCGACAAGTTTCATGGGATCTATCATGGGTCGTTTCAAATATCGCGGTACCAGCTTGAAATAGTTAGGTTTCGAACCGTGTGGCATAAAGCTGGCGGCGCCATAAACTATCATCCTGCCTTCAGCGGCCAGCAGGCGGAAACTATCTTTCAGCACCTGGCCGCCAATTGATTCAAGTACAATATTAAGGGATCGTTGGCCGAGAGCCTTTTTGAGATCGTCCTTAAAGTTTTCGCTTCGGACGATGACTTCATCATAACCCTCCTTTCTCAATATATCGGTTTTCGAAGGCCTCCCGATAGTGCCGATCGTATAAGCATGGTATTTTTTGGCGAGGCGATTGGCCAGTATCCCAACACCCCCGGCAGCCGATTGAATAAGGACTGTCTGGTCAGGCTCGATAGCGGCAAGTTTAACCAGCGCATAGTAGGCGGTCAGGGCCTGGACAAGATAGGCGGCGCCGTCCTGAAAAGACCAGTCATCGCGCAATTTAGTAAGGTAATGATGGGAAATGGTGATCTGGCTGACATAGCCACCGAACCTGGTAATTCCCATAACCCTGTCACCAATTTTAAAATCATTTACCCCGGATCCTGTACCCGTAACAATTCCGGAATATTCAAGTCCGGGAATAAAAGAACCTTTGGGAGTGGCGCTGTAAAGTCCCAGGATCGCTGATATATCCGCAAAATTTAAACCGACTGCCTTAATATCTACGGCTACTTCATCCGGCCCGGGCGCCTGGATATTTTCTTCCGCCAGTTTCAGATTATTCATCGAACCGGCTTTGGGCGATAAGCGGTACACTTTACGGTTCATAGTTTTTCTTGTGAAGATAATATGATAATGATATATTTTAGTCCACGCTGTTCTTTTTCAAATTTAAAATATCCCGGATAACAAGAGATGCTTCCATTGTTGGTTTACAAAATTTGATCTATCACCCTGCTCTAGGGGTTCCCGGTATTACATAGAAGAAACGCAGCTATTTGCGAGAAAAAAATTGATAATAGAAAGTAATCCAAATAGAAATAATGCTTAAATGTTGCTTTACTGTTTTGTGGTTGAAAAAGGGATTATTTCATTCACGGGTACCCAAGCACGTTATATCATTTTGGTTCAAAATAAAATCAACAGATAAATTACGTCTCTTTTTATTTTTGCGCAGTTAAACACACTGGCATTTGAAACCTTTAATCCGGGGATTGTCTTTGTTGAATAGTTTTTGATTGAGCAAGATAATCAGACACTATCCAGGCAGCTCCACATATAGCCAGGTTTTGGGCATTACCCGCCCAATTGAACATTGAATGCGGATCACTAACCAGTATGGGCAACCAGACAAAAACACCAAAACAAATAATCATAACAGTAAGTAACCGGGATGTTAATAACGCAAGCTTGCCTGCAAATAAGGAAATAGCGGCGAGCGCCAATGCAATAGTGGTTGCTACTGCCCAAAACATTTGCCCAGGCGGCATCCATTTAGGAACAAAGCCCGCTGTTGCAGAAAGGTATAAAGCTTGTTCAAGTGTGAAGGAAATGACACATATCCCAAAGAAAATATATCCTATCCTGGCTATCCTCTTATTGGTAACTGAATTGACGGCATCAACTGTGGAATAGACTATCAAAGCCCCGGAGACCAGGGAAAATTGTTCGAAAAAACTTCCCCAGCCACCGTAAACCAAAGGCGCCTTAATGATAGATGGCAACCATAGTAAAGCGAAAAAAAGATAGATAATGAAAAGCAGGATGGCTCCGACCCTTGCTGTTTTCTTCCATTGCACAGCAATACCGCCAACAAGTTCGAAGACGGATATAATCGAGACCAAAACTTCCGGGCGCGGTATTTTGCCAAGAGCCTGTACCTGCTGCCAGGTGTTGAACTCATGCCATACCAATCCTATGATACCAAAAATGATCGCCGCCAGTCCATACACATGGCGTCCAGGTTGCAGTTTCATGATATTTCCTTTATCTCAAATTGTGAATATTTTGGTTCTGGAAAGCGTCTCTATTCAAAGCTTGTATACTTACATCTTACGCTTACATCAGTAAAGTTAATACACTTCTTTTATTCATAGCGAAGTTCTGTTGTGCTGCTGGCCCGTGTGGGAAAATCCTCGTTATGGGTTCCACCAATAAGTGAACTTCAATAATACCGCGCGATTTCTTACCGCAAATGGCGTTATCAAATAATTATCAGTATATACAATAAACAAATCAGACGCAGGTTTGTAGCGCCATTGGAAGCGTGCATTCACATTGGTGTTATTCAATTGTTGATTGTATTGAACATAAGTTGTGAAAAATAAATTGGTTGTTAAAGTAAGATCCACTTTTGGGCCAACAAGCCAAAAGCCGGTGTTTCCCCATGGCGCCGGAAGTTGCAATTGATTGTATGAGGCAGTTAAACTTAAATTAAGTATTGGCTGAAAACGGTAACCAATTCCACCGCTCACAGAATATTTTTTCCCATTAGCATAATACCCGCCGGAACGAATCGAAAAACTATAATTGAAAAGGCTTTGGGGTTTTGAAACAAAATCTGCACCGGTGGTCATCCACGAATATTTTGAATGATATAATAAAGAATCTTTTCCGCTGTTTGTCGGGTCAAAAGGGAAAAGTACCTGTACAAAATCATCCATTATTACTGCGGAAAGTGTGGCCTTATTTCTAAACGTAACCAGGTAGGTGAACGTATTTTCATGATCGGTTTGGTTCCACCCTTTATTGAAAAAATAAGTTGAATTTACCTGGGGCCCATGTGTCAATACACTCCCACCTTTCGGAAAAAAAGTGTATGCTATTTGCGGATTCAGTTTGATATAGTTGGTCCTGGGAACATACCCTACTTCCGCATTAAAATCATTTCCCACCGATTCATAAGCCGCATTGATCAACCATCTCTTACCGGCATATTTCAGGTTTCCTGCGTTCGTAATACTGTTGCCGTTTTCACCGGGCGTAAATGATTTTAAAAATAATAATTTTCCCGTCCATATATTATTTGAAGAAGCAAGATTGTATTCAGCGCCCACATTCCGGTTATACAATGAATATTGCGGAAGCATTGAATCTTTTCCCGGAGTATAATTAATGGATTGTTTGTTCACAAAAAGTATATTAATATTTGATCGCGAAAACACTCTCCGCTGAAGGGCAGCTACTGCAAAATTTTGTGCCGGTAGTCCAATGTCATTTTGCCTGGCGGTTTCCATATCCATTAAAGTAACACGCCATTTTTTGTCAAGATTTCCGCTTAACCTTCCTCCATAATTGATCGGTATTCCGAGTCCTATACGCCGTGAAAAAAAAGGACGGATATCCGGATATCCAAAGTTGTTTATCTGGTCTCCATTCTCCAGAAAAAATTGCCTTCTTTCAGGGAAAAATAATTCATAGCGGTCAAGATTAGTAACCTGCTGATCCACTTCCACCTGCGAAAAATCCGGGTTTACGGTCAAATCAAGATTTAAGGAAGAAGTAACGGCCACTTTCGCATCTAATCCTACTTCGTGTTTAAAATCTGATGGCGAGGAGGGAATATTTTCTTTCGTAAAACCGGTTAACAAATGAGGAATCAATGAAACATTTCCTTTTTGAACCCTGGGAGAATTTTCCCAAACAAGCGTGCCTGTATAAGCCAGGGCGGCAGTAGGAAATTGCCTTGGAACAGGCGCCCAACTTGATTTTTCCGTAGTTCTTAAATCGTTTCTGCTAAAATTAATCCCCCATTTAGTAACTCCTTTTTTATAACGAAGCGTTTTTAATGGAATCGCCATTTCCAAAACCCATCTGTCAGGATAATGTTTTACCGCAGAAACCCATTTATTATCCCAGTTTAAATCTACCGAACCGCCTTCGTACATGAGGCCGTCCCATTGTGCATTTTCTGCATTGGTACCAAAGGCAAATCCGTCCGTCTGGTCATCGAACGGATCTATGAAAACAATAAAATTGTCGTTCTTCAAAAAATTAAAATCTCTTCTTAACGACTCTACCATTTCTGTTTTGCGTGGTGCATCAAAGCATGTTGCCAAAAGATAAAGATTGTTTTCATCATAAGTCATTTCTACCTCAGTTTTCACCTTCGCACGGCTTGTGTCCATAGGCAAAACCATGAAAAAATTCTTTGCTATTTCCGCTTTTTGCCAAACATCTTCATCTGCTATTCCATCTATTTTAATGGTTTCATTAGTAGGATAAATATGCAATTGAAAAGAAGCGTTTTTCTTTTGTGCAAAAGCAATCGAGCCAAACAAGCATGTATAAACGCAAAGTATAAATTTCATCAAGTATCTAAAATATTTAAGCGAAGGGATGAAGCAATTAATTAGTTGCAGAAACTGCGTCGTAAATTAATACTTTATTCCATCAATGAGAACACTCATCAATAAATTTCCCCGATTAGGTGTTCCGATGTTTTCAATTTAAAACAGGACTGAATGATTGGCCGTTGCTTGAAAACCACGGTGGCTCTCACTAATGGTTGTTTTCGAAAGGGAGGAAACCCCCGCTACGGCTGAAGTGTCATTTGCAGTATGCGGAAGCAAAGGAATTTTTCGGCTATTATCCTGCGGCAAACGTGAAAGACTGGATCCATTGCACTATGAGTAAAATAGTTTTATTAAAACTTATTAGTTATTGTAGGTCATTCATTTCAACAAGCCTGCGTATGTTATTATTTCCCGCAAATCAGGAATCAAGAAAATTTGTTCGTTTGCTGAATACACATATTTTTTATTGAAGATTTTAATATTACCAAAATTTTAGAAATTCTTTATCATTTCCACTTATATATTTGCTGCCCATGAAAAGACTGCTTGCATTCCTTTTACTCACTTCACACATGAACTCATCTATGTTTCTTCCACAGGTGCCGGAGCATGATGTCTATGACAGGAATGGCAACCAGGTTGATGACATCAACAGTGTTACTGAATTAATAATGGTTTCATTAGGAATGGATCATACTCCGGATGATGAAGACGATGACACGGGTCAAAACTTTCAATTAGTAAGAGTAGCGGATTGCGTATTTCATCCTTTTTTTAGCGAAATAAAAAATGTCCGGATTCCCGTTAAGGATCCTGCATTATATGGTGATTTTACCAACAACAAGACTTCACTGATCATTTACGATCTGATTATTCCTCCTCCAAAACAGGCCTAATTTCCTCCTTGTTTTTATGCTGAAATGAGCTTTTTACCAAAGGCCCATATTTTATTTATTATTTCATAATTCCATCATTATGCACTGCAAACAACTATTGCAAAAGTGCTGCATGCTGTTGTTGATAACAGTCACAAAGTATGCGCATGCACAAGACACTTTACATATCACATTACCACAGACACAAACACAATTCTTTAATCAAAATCTTGATCTCCTTGCTGAAAGGTATAACATCAATATTGCCAAGGCAGAAGAATTGCAATCATCTTTATACAACAATCCCGAAATATCTTTTACCGGAAATATCCACAACCCTGAAGCGCGAAAATATTTTGACATAAGCAATTCAACAGGAGATTACGGCATCGGAATAGAACAGGTAATAACGCTTGCCGGCAAACGAAATAAACAGGTAAAAATAGCCCAAACGAATACCAGGCTTGCAGAAAGCTCTTTTGCCGAACTGGTGCGGAATCTGCTTTACACTTTGAGAAGCGATTTTTATACACTGCATTTTTTGCAACAATCATTAAGTGCGTATAAAACCCAGATCGGTTCGTTGCAAAAACTTGCCGAAACCTATTCGCAACTACAATTAAAAGGAGTTGTTACGCTTAAAGATGCTATCAGGATTAAATCTTTATTGTTTTCATTAATGGCAGAACAAACAGAGTTGCTAAACCAGGTGCACGACGTACAGAGCGATTTGCAAATACTCCTACACCTTCCGAATAAATACATAATTACTGATCCCGAAAAAGATGTTCTTAATTATTCGCCGGTAAAAAACTTCACTATTGAATCTCTTATTGACAGCGCCTATTTTCATCGCGCAGATCTTCAAATAGCAAAAGATTCCATTGTTCTAAATGAACAAAATTATCTTTTGCAAAAATCCCTGGCAACGCCCGATCTTACTCTGGGTGCAGCTTACGAGCGCCGGGGAGGCTTTGTACCTAATGCTACTTATTTTAATGCGGGTATAGCTATTCCATTGTTTAACCGTAACCAGGGAAATATCAAAGCATCAAAAATTGCGATTGATCAAACAAAAATCTCATTTAATAACTCACGGTTCAAAATTGAAAAGGAAGTGCAATCAGCTTATCTGAAAGTATTAACTACAGACAAAATGTTGCTATCGATAGACACCAGTTTCTATAGTGATTTTGAATCCCTGCTACAATCAGTACTCGAAAATTTTCAAAAAAAGAATATCAGCCTGGTTGATTTTACTGACTTCTATGATTCCTACAAAACAAATATTCTCCAATTCAACCAACTGCAAAACGAAAAAATGCAGGCGATTGAAAATATCAATTTCACTATCGGAAAATTTTTATTCGACTAAAAAAATATTAAAATGAAAAATAGCATCATCAACATCCATATCGTTTTTATAATCGCTGTTCTTAGCGCATGCAATCATACAAATAAAGGAGCTGATTCCGGAATTGCTCAAAATGCAATAACAGACAGCCTTATAGCCACCTTAGAAACCACGCCCGTTGAAATCAGCAATATAGCCAACGAAACAAAACTCAATGGAATGATAGAGCCGGACGAAACAAAAGAAGCCAATGTATTTGCTTTGGTAAGTGGAAAAGTTATTAATGTAAATGCTGAACTCGGTGACTATGTAAAAAAAGGGGCAGCGCTCGCCACTTTAAAAAGCGCTGAAATAGCCGGCGCTACAAACGACATTTCTGTTTCATCCGCCAACGTGGATAATGCAAAGAAAAACATGGAATCGCAGGAAGAACTTTTTAAAGGAAACCTTATCACCTCACAGGACCTCATGTCGGCACAGATGGAATATAGAAAAGCAGTTTCAGAATTCAATAAGTCGAAACAAATAGCCGCTATCACAGGCGGAGCCAATGAGACTTATACATTGCGGGCACCACTTAATGGGCACATAATCGAAAAAAATATCACACCGGGATCAGAGGTAAGATCTGATAACAACGCGGCTCTCTTCAGCATTGCTGACTTAAGTAACGTGTGGGTAATTGCCAGCGTTTATGAATCTGACATTAACAGTATTCGAGTAGGCGACACCGTTAGTATAAGCACCCTTGCCAATGTGGACAAAAAGCATAAAGGAGTAATTGACAAAATTTACAATGTGCTCGATCCTGCCAACCGCACCATGAAAGTGCGTGTGAGTTTAAGAAATCCTGGTAACGAATTAAAACCCGGAATGTTTGCTTCGGTGCTTGTAAAAGGAAAGCCACTGGGGCAAACGACAGTAATCCCTTCCGGCGCAGTAGTTATTAATAACAGTAAATATTATGTGGTATTAAAGAAAGATCAGCACACGTTAACAGCTACCGAAATAAAGATCATAAAGCGAATAGACAATAAAACATTTGTATCCGGACTTAACGCCGGGCAGGAAGTGGTAACCTCCTCACAGGTATTTCTTTTTGAAGCGCTGAACGCTAAATAGCTAAAAAATAATAAGATGAATAAATTCATAAAAAAAATAATTGCATTTTCTCTAAAGAATAAAATATTTATTTTCCTGGCCACCTTCCTACTCATAGTATGGGGTGCCATTGCATTTAAAAACATTCCGGTAGAAGCTTTTCCCGATGTTACCAACACCGAGATCAGTATCATAACCCAATGGCCGGGCCGAAGCGCCGAAGAAGTGGAAAAATATGTAAGCATCCCCATAGAAATTGCCATGAACCCGGTACAGAGAAAAGAATCTGTACGTTCCACAACCGTGTTTGGATTATCGGTAGTAAAAGTAATTTTCAATGATGATGTGGATGATGCATTTGCAAGGCAGCAGGTCAATAATATGCTTAGAGACATAGACCTTCCGGGAGGCGCAACTCCTTCCGTACAGCCACCTACAGGCCCTACTGGTGAAATCTTCCGCTATACCTTACAAAGCGCAACAAAGAATTCTACCGAATTAAAAACAATCCAGGATTGGGTAATAGAAAGACAACTTTTAGGAGTGCCCGGCGTGGGCGATGTGGTTAGCTTTGGTGGCGAAGTAAAGACTTATGAAATAGAAGTAAATCCCGAAAAGCTGGCTTCTTATCACATCACTCCATTAGATGTTTATGATGCGGTTTCTAAAAGCAATATCAATGTAGGTGGCGATGTAATCGTTGATAATTCGCAGGCTTATGTGGTACGTGGAATAGGATTACTTAATAACAAGGAAGAAGTCGGCAACATCATTATCGAAAACAGGAACGGAATACCTATCCTCGTAAAAGATATTGGCGAAATACGCCTTTCCAATCTTCCCAAACTCGGTGAGGTAGGGCGCGATAATCAAAATGATGTAGTCGAAGGAATTATTGTAATGCGCAAAGGAGAAAACCCCAGCATTGTTATAAAAGATGTACAGGAAAAGATAGATTACCTCAATGAAAAAGTATTACCTGATGATGTAAAGATCAGTACTTTTTATAACCGTGAAACGCTTATCAATTATGCCACGCACACCGTGCTCGGCAACATGATTGAAGGCATGCTTTTCGTAATGTTTATCGTGCTTATTTTTATGGCCGACTGGCGCACCACAGTTATTGTTGCCATTGTAATTCCGCTGTCTTTATTATTTGCATTTATATGCCTTACATTAAAAGGAATGTCGGCAAACCTTCTCTCCATGGGCGCTATAGACTTTGGAATCATCATAGATGGAGCGGTAGTGATGGTAGAAGGAATTTTTGTACTGCTCGATAAAAAATCGGCACAGATAGGAATGCAGCGATTTAACCGGCTGTCTAAAATGGGCATCATAAAAAACGCCGGCGGAGAATTGGGTAAAGCAATTTTCTTTTCAAAGCTGATTATCATCGCCGCATTACTTCCCATCTTTTCATTCCAGAAAGTGGAAGGAAAAATGTTTTCTCCTCTTGCATGGACATTAGGTTTCGCCCTGCTGGGAGCGCTCATCATTACGCTAACGTTAGTGCCGCTTTTAATAAAAATTTTGTTGAGAAAAAATGTAAAAGAAAAACACAATCGTTTTGTCGCCTTCATCACTTCGGGCACCATGAAATTGTTCAACATAGTATATGCAAGAAAAAAAATAACAATAAGCGTTGCAATGCTCATTGTCGTTGCCGGCTTTACTTCATTCAAATTTTTAGGTACCGAATTTTTACCGCACCTGGATGAAGGCGCTATTTACATAAGAGCTACGTGCCCGCTAAGCATTTCTCTTGACGATTCAAAAGTAATTGCCAATAAAATGAGAGGCCTTATCAGGAAGTTTCCCGAAGTAAAGCAAGTGCTGTCGCAAACGGGAAGGCCCAATGACGGCACGGATCCTACGGGATTTTACAACATAGAATTTCATGTGGACATTCATCCTAAAAAAGAATGGAAAAGAAAAATATCCAAAGAATCTTTGATTGATGAAATGAACAGGGAACTGGCAATATTTCCCGGAATCGAACTCAATTTTTCACAGCCTATAATGGATAATGTAGAAGAAGCCGTTTCAGGAGTTAAAGGATCGCTGAGCGTAAAAATTTATGGAGATAGCCTTACTTACTCTGAAACAAAAGCAACAGAGGTTTTCGATGTAATGAGAAACATAGACGGAATAGAAGACCTCGGCATCATCCGAAACCTTGGCCAGCCAGAGCTTCGCATTGACCTGGATCAGAATAAAATGGCCTTGTATGGAGTAACTACCGCAGATGCAAATGCTGTAATCGAAATGGCGATTGGCGGAAAAGCCATTACAGAAATCTATGAAGGTGAGAAGAAATTTCAACTTCGTTTACGCTATACCGGTAGTTACCGTGACAACCTTGAAGCCATAGGAAATATTATGGTTCCCACCATCCGGGGCTCACAGGTGCCGGTCAAAAATATAGCAACTATGCAGACACTCACTGGGCCTAGCCTTATATTCCGCGATGGAAACAAAAGGTTTACCGCGGTAAAATTTTCGGTCCGCGGCCGCGACATGGGCAGCACCATTAAAGAAGCGCAGGAAAAAGTAAATGCAAAAGTCAAATTAGACAAAGGTTATGAAATGAAATGGGCCGGCGATTTTGAAAACCAGGAAAGAGCATCCGAAAGATTAACTACTGTCGTACCTGTAAGCCTTCTCATTATCTTCCTGATTTTGTTTATCATGTTTGGAACGATAAAAGACGCAGGACTTGTCTTGATAAATGTACCTTTTGCCATTATTGGCGGCATTTTCGCATTAATGATCACCGGCACCAATTTCAGCATTTCGGCAGGCATAGGATTCATTGCTTTATTTGGTATTTGTGTGCAAAATGGCGTCATTTTAATTTCGGTATTTAAAAAGAATCTGCAGGGCATACCGAAAAGTGAATTTAATCCTCAATCCCTGGGATATGCCATTAAGGAAGGATTGAAAACCCGTGTGCGGCCAGTAATAATGACCGCATTGATGGCAGCGATTGGTTTATTGCCTGCTGCTTTATCTACAGATATTGGTTCCGAAACCTCCAGGCCTTTGGCAATCGTAGTTATTGGAGGATTGATTACAGCAACCATCTTAACACTGCTCGTATTTCCACTATTCTTTTATTGGGGATATAGAAAAATAGCGGCAGGGCAGAAAATGTAGGGCTTGGAATTAAATCAATAAATTTCCAAAATCAAAATCACGGTGATTTGTTCTTTTACTGGAGGGTTTAAATATTGTTCTATATAAAATCAACCGGTGATTTGTGAGAATATGGAAATATTTAAATGAATTATAAAAACAGAATAATCCGTCTTGCGTTCTATAGAATGCAAGGCGGATTATTTATCCAGGTGTCGCCCTGTTTCAAAAAAGGATTGGAAATAGTGAAAACACCTATGAAGACTGAGTGCCAGCGCTATCATAAGAGAACGTTATTTATTAATTTGTTCTCTCTAAAATGTAATCGTTAATCCTCCGTCAACTATAATAACAGAACCTGTAATATACGATGCATCTGGCCCGGCAAGAAACCAGGCAACACCGGCAATCTCCTTTGGATCTGCGGCTCTTTTTAATGGAAGATGATTCCCTTTAACATAGTCATTAATGAACCAATCCGAAGCGAGTTCATTTTTACCATCTTCCTTCACAGACATGGGCGTATTCACAAACCCCGGCGCAATAGCATTGGACAAGATATTTTTAGGAGCCAGCTCTAATGCCAGTGAGCGCACAAACTGGGTGATAGCAGCTTTCGCCATTCCATAAGCAGAGCTTCCTTTCGCCACTCTTTCGTAATGAATTGAAGTAATCTGAATAATGCGGCCGCCATCTTTTATTAATGGCACTAACGCACGGCATGCTTTCACAGAACCATACAACATAATTTGTAATGAATTATCCCATTCAGAAAAATTAGAATCAATAGCCGGTTGACTTTGGGATATTCCTATACTATTCACCAAAGCATCAAAATCTCCAAATTTTTCCTGAACCATTTGATGTAGATTACCAAGATCCGCCTCATCGCGAACATCTGCATGGCACGCAAAATGCCCATCTCCGTCCAATGTATTTATAGTATCAACGCACTGTAACAGATCGTGTCCGGCAATAAATACCTGCCAGCCTTCTTTGGCAAAACGTTCCGCAGTGGCTTTTCCTATCCCTGAAGATCCGCCTAATACAACAATTTTTTTTCTCATAATAATTACTAATAAATATTTTATCAATAAGAAGACCTTCCGCCCTTTTGTTATTGCTGATAGAGAACTACAGGCGATATTCCTTCAGTCAGGCAATTGCAAGACCTTTTGTTGGTTGCATATCCTTCGCTGTGGTTTAAAAGTAAATCATGTTTGTGTTAAGTCCCCAGTGTTTGTCGCGATGATTCTTTATGTAATTAAGAACTTGGCTTTTAGTTGTCAGTTCTTGTAAGCATACACCAGTCCAAAGGTCGATAATTGTGCTGTCTTCAAACATTATAAAAACTATATGAGTTTGTTCTCCGATGCCACCACGTAAGTAAGTCATAACGAAAAGGTCATTATTTAAAGCAAGAAAAAGCAATTGTCTGTTGGGCAGTTTTTTGTTATAAAGATCAGTCGCATTATATGGTTCCTTACAATTTGCAATTGAGAAATCGTGTGTCCAGCAATCAAGTTGTTTTTTAATAAAAGAAGGAATACAATTTTTGTTGCGGCTTACTGAAAAGTTCTCTCTTTGAATTTTATTTAAAAAAGAATCCAAATTTTGATTTAGAAGAATTTTCGAGGTGTCAATTTGATAATCACAATCTTTCTGCCCGAACGTATTAAGAGAAAGTGTCACGGTGAGGATTGCTAAAAAGCCTTTTATTAATTTCATTATTGAAGCTGAAAATTTATAGTCTCAAAAAGGTGACTGACAATGTTTACGGCTTTGTGCAGGTGGGAATTTAATGTTCCTTCTGCCCAAACCGCCAGCCGAATGTAAATGAAAAAGTTGATTATTTATGCGTTTGCTGATAGAATTTCGTCTTCCTGAAATACCGATGATAGTAGCACAAAAAGCTGATGTTTATTCATTTAGCCCCGCTTGCACAAGACCGATGTAAGCTGTACTTCTATTTTTATCTAGCCCTTAAAAACTTTTGAATTGCGAAATTGTTGAAAAAATCTTCTCATGTTATGAAGAGCAATTTTTATTCATTAGTCCTGTTAAGTTCTTTAAATAAATAAGCATCAAAATTTTCTCCCACGGCAACGTCGGTGACCTTTTGTACCAGACTAATAGGTTTGGAAAAAGAAAAACCATTAGAATTCCCCAAAGTAAGAATTGATTCGATTCTTTTAAAATTATGAATTTACCTAAGAAAATAAATCCTATTATGATGCTTAAAAAAAGAAATATAAAGTCCTGGGCAGGATTTTATTTTTGTTTGTATGATGGTTTCAGTGCTATTTTTCTTTTCCACTTCTCCATAAAGATTTGATGAAAGTCTTGGCATACGTCCATTAGAGCCTAATCGAATAAGTTGAATAGAAACCATATTTCCTTTTGAAGATTTTAATATTATGTTATTGTCACCCCAAAGTCCGGTAGTTTGAGGAATGTTACTAATTGCTATTAAAACTTTTTCAAATGGTGAATTTAAAGTACAAGATTTTTGTTTGTCGTTTAAAAAAGATAAAAATTTTATTTTGGTTGGCACTTTTAAAAAGTTTGAATTCCAATGAGGGCCGAGTCTGTATTGCAGCTTATACACAAATATATATTATAAGACACGACTATTTCGCCCTACTAAAAAAATATTTGATAATTAAATCCTTAATACTATACATTTTATACCTGCCGGAGGCAGGTTTCTGTTATTACAATTGGCACTTTAAATAAATCCAATATCTTCTCATTTTTTTATAAACAAGGGCATCTGTTTTATTTTTCTCAGAAACAAAAAGATAAAAGCAAGTGTATCTTAAATAAGCGAAGCAGTAAATAAATAAATAGTTCTAATTCCTATTTTCCACGATTTAATTTTCTTTTGAATTTGGTGTCTGAAAATAATAGTTGTTGCAATAAAACCAGTAAAACAACAAATTCCCCGGAATTCTATTTTGCTCCTTTATAACGCCAATGCTTAAACGAAGAGTTATGCCATTTATGTCAGTTTCACCGTGGCTAAAAATTTCGGCGGCTTGCGCGCATGCGTTGCCTGCTCAAATCCATAAGCGATTCTCAGCAAGACAGGTTCGCTCCAGGCTCTTCCAAAAAATGAGATACCTATGGGCAAACCAAATACATCGCCTGCTGGTACGGTTATATGTGGATAGCCCGCTACAGCAGCCAACTGTGAGCTGCCTCCCAAAAAATGATCGCCGTCTACCAGATCCGTCATCCAGGCAGGCGCGTCAGTAGGCGAAACGATTGCATCAAGATTGTGTTTGTTCATCACCGCATCAATCCCTTCTTCGCGCGTCATGCGATGGTTCTTTTCCTGCGCCTCCACGTATTCCGGGTCTGTCAACGGGCCTTTGGCCTCAGCCTGTAAAAACAATTCCTGGTTAAAGTAAGGCATTTCCTTATCCGCATGTTTTTCATTGAAATCAATCAGGTCTTTTAGTGTATGAAAAGAAGTAGCATTGCCACGATGTTTCAAATAGGTGGCCATATCTGCCTTAAGTTCGTAACGCAAAACGGCGCCTTCCGAATCATTAAACTTTCCCAGCGTATCAATCACGATAGGGTCAATTAAAATGGCACCTTGCTTTTGTAAAATTTCCAAAGAAGCATTGATGATTTTATCCACAGAAGGCAGAAAGCCAAAGTACTGCCGAAGCACCCCAATCCTTGCTCCTTTTAACCCATCCTTATCTAAAAATTTAGTATAATCAGTGAAGCTTTTTCTTTCATTATTTTGTGTTGCTTCATCTTCTTCATCAGCCCCGGTCATCACGCCCAGCAAAATGGCTGCATCGCGGACTGTTCGCGCCATCGGGCCGGCCGTATCCTGTGAATGCGAAATGGGAATAATCCCTGAACGGCTTACCAATCCAACTGTTGGCTTAATGCCCACCAATCCATTTAATGAAGGCGGGCTGACCACTGATCCATCGGTTTCAGTGCCAATAGCAACCGTGCAAAGGCTGGCTGCCGCCGCCGCTCCGGAGCCCGAACTGGAACCCGAACAATTTCTGTCAAGTGCATAAGGATTTTTAGTAAGGCCGCCTCTTCCGCTCCATCCACTGGTGGAATGTGAGGAGCGCATATTAGCCCATTCGCTAAGATTCGTTTTACCAAGTATTAAAGCACCTGCATCGCGAAGTTGCTTCACCACAAAGGAATCTTTTTCCGGCTTTGCATCTAACAAAGCAAGAGAACCTGCAGTAGTTTCCATATTATCCGCAGTATCAATGTTATCTTTTATCAATACCGGTATGCCATGCATAGGGCTTCGTGGCCCTTTATCTTTTAATTCTTTGTAGAGCCTATCCGCAATTTTTAATGCATCAGGATTTATCTGAATAACACTGTTGATTGCCGGGCCGGCTTTATCAATTTCATTGATGCGTTTAATATATTTTTCTGCAACGGAACGCACCGAATACCTGCCTGATTTAAAACCAGAACTTAACGTATCAATAGTAATTTCGTCCAGTTCAAATTCGCTTGTAGCAGGTAATGGAATGAATTGCTTTAAACCTTTCTCTGCGAAAGCTAAAGAAGGAAGTGTAACAGCGGCAATACCCGTCTTTAAAAATTTTCTCCTGCTATCAGATGTTTGGTTTTTCTTTTTGTGTGGCATAATGGAAAACGATTTAATACTATTCGTTTAATTTATTTTTTCAACATTTTTTTAAATATTTTTAACTGGCGTTTACATCTTCTAACGGATGCGTTGCGCCGTCTCGTTCTACAAAAAAGTATTTCATTCCGGATGCTTTTGCATTGTCGCCGAATGCAGTTTGAATAATTCAACCGGCTCTTGCTTTGCGTCGGTTGCCCAGCTAAGATCCAGCTTCATGCAAATCACCGCTTCTGCTTTATCCCGGTTAAAAACGGGCTGTTCTCTATAAACAATTTAAAATTATCCGGGTGCTGAATAATGTCGTTATGCTCGTGCAGGGTATGAATAAAAATAATTTTATTGTCTTTAAGAATAGCTGGCGTTACATCCACTTCTTCCAGCGAGTCTACCGGGAGGTTTAGATTCGTTACTTGATGCATCATGTTTTTTGTTTCGTCATAAGTGCCGCCATGATTGGTATATAAATCTATGAAACGATGATTTTTATCAGCGGTTAGCCAGTTCATAAATTTACCGGTATCTGCGTATAAAGCATCAAATAAAATAACTTCGTTTACAGGCACGTTGCCATTTTGTAGAATATTAGCCATAACCCTGTATGCGCCGCTGTGGCCGGCGAGAATAATATTTCCCGGGCGGTCTTTGGCAGATATAACGTGCATGTGTACCAGTTCTTTGAGCACATCTTTTACCAGGTTATCGAATGTATTGTTTTGCTCCAGTTTTCCGCCATAACTATCGGGCGCATTTTTAGCAGTTTCAGCCAAAACCAATACTGCATTGACATCTGCTTCGGCAAATTGTCTTGATAAACCATATTCTATTAGGGCGGTGTCAATATTATTATTCCATCCATGAAACCAGAAGATCATGTCTATTTTCTTCGTTGCTTTAAAATTTTTTGGCGTAATAATAATTACAGAACTATCTGAATAATGGTCTGCGGTATTGTACAAAACATTATTGTAAAGATGTCCCTGCATTCTTCCTGTATCCGGAAAAGAAGTATTGGAAGAGGTTATTTTAAAAAGATTTAACGGCAACTGGCAAAAGCCCATGGAGCCGATAATTAATAAAATGGAAAGTAGTGGAATCCTTCTTATCATATTTACAATTATTAAAGCATAAATATAAGAAATGTACCAAACCCAATTAAAAGCGCTTCGATGGCGGGTGCTTTTTTATTTTATCAATTTACAATGTATTCTGTTTCTTTGCATGCAAAAAAGGGTTTTACATAGATGTTTGAGCAGGTGATTAACGACAATGATGCATAAACCCTGGTTATTACTTTCTTCTATCTACTTTGATCATTAAATATTTTTTGGAATGAACATAAACTTATGCAAACGCCTAATATGGCTGTCGATAATTATTGCAACCTCGTGGGTAAACCCGGCTAATGCACAGGATGCACATTTGACAAAACAATTGGAGCAAAGCAATTATCTCCGCGTGACCATGAAGGCTGATTCTGCCAATATGGGCATCACAAGATGGTTGAAAAAGCCGGTAGAAAAAACACGGAACCTGCCGTTGGTTGCTGACTTCAGTTCTTTAAAACATACAGGACCGGGCAACATACAAATTGACCATAACAATACCATTTCAGGTGATGGCAGCATTCTGCTGGAAACGCCAACTTCTCTTCCCAAAAAAAATCCGACCAACAGGGCTTATGCGTTTGCAGAAGTGATAAAGCCTTTGAAGGGAGAAGACTTGCGCGGGTATAACCGCTTTTCTGTGTGGGTTTACGCAGATGGCCCTGGTTTCTATTCTTTTTTTGTGGGGTGTACTTTATATAACGGTGGCAAACACATAATGCCCACACCAGGCAGGTTTGAGGGCCAGCATTTTGTTAACGTATATCCAGATAAATGGCAGCACATCATTTGGGAACTACCCGACCTGTACCGCGATTCGGTAACCGGGTTTTCTGTAAGCATCATGCTGACCGGTTCGCCACAGGGCGCCGCCGATAGTATGAAGCTGTACATAGATGATATGCGCATTGAAAAAGTAAAAGCTGAAAACACCAGGGGTTTTAATCTAAGGCAGGATGCCATTGCGTATAGCAACAGCGGTTATAAAACAGGAGCGGTGAAACAGGCGTTGGTGCAAAATGTGACGGATACAAAATTCCGGTTGATAAATGCGGACGACAAAATCGTATTTACCGGCAACGGCAAAAGAATGGATAGTGGTTTTGTTCAGATGGATTTCAGCAGCTTTAACAAGCCCGGATATTACAAACTGAAAATCGGCAACAGAACAACCAAACCCTTCCCGATAGGTGATGATGCTTACCTCGCTACGGCATGGCATACACTCAATTTTTTTTATGCTGAAAGATGTGGCTATGACCAGCCGGGCATTCACGAGCTATGTCACCAGGATGCATTATGCGTACACCCTGATGGCAGGGAAATAAGTGTAAGTGGCGGATGGCATGATGCCGCCGATGTTACGCAGGGAGTGGACAATACTTCGCGTGCCGGAATAGCGATGCTGGACCTCGCCAGGTCAGTGAAAAATAAAAATAAAACCTTGTATAACCGCTTACTCGAAGAAGCCCGTTGGGGCCTTAGCTGGACGATGCGAACAAGGTTTGGCGATGGCTATAGGGATGGAGGGCTCATCATGGGCATCTGGAGTGATAATATCATCGGTACTAAAGATGATATGCGCGGAAAAGCTTCCAACAACCCTGCTGACAATTTTATCGCGGCTTCTTACTGCGCAACAGCGGTTCCTTTTTATAAAGATGACGCTGTTTTTGCACACTGGTGCAACAGCAGCGCCGTGGAAGATTTTGCATTTGCAACGCAGCGGCTGAACGCTTCTGTAAATGAGCATAACGAAGTGGACCTGCATGCACTCGCCGTAGTTGCTTCGATGAACTTATACCGGCTTACCAACGAAAGTTCTTACCTGGATTCAGCGGTTAAATATGCGCGCGTGGTAATGGGCTGCCAGCAAATAAAAAGACGCACGGATTGGTCCATCCCGCTGCATGGTTTTTTTTATGAATCGAGAAAGAAAAAAAGAATACTCGCCTATTTTCATAAAAGCGATGAACAAATGATGATAGAAGGATTAAGCATGTTGCTTACAGATGCCCCTTCAAACCCGGACGCATACCTTTGGAAAGCATCTTGCCAGGCTTATGCGGACTATCTTCATGATATTGCAAACGTGATGAAACCTTACGGAATTTTGCCATCAGCCGTATATGAATTGAACAATGCAGATTTTTCGGGTATTTATCATGAAGGGGAAAAAGTAGGGATGCCTTCCATGGAAGAATACAATGCTGAAGTAAAAAACGGGATACACCTTGGCGGCGATTTTTACCTGCGCCGATATCCTGTAGCCTACCAGTTCCGTGGATTTTATGATGTACTGATGGCAAAAGCAAAGGCCGCATTGATTCTTTCCCATTTACTAAAAGATAAATCATTAAAAGATATTGGAACAAGGCAACTTGAATATATTGTTGGGTACAATCCTTTTGCAATGAGCACTATTTACGGCGATGGCTATGATTATCCGCCTTTGTACGGGGGCTACGCAGGAGATGTGGTAGGTGCGGTGCCCGTGGGGATAGAAACTTTTGAAAACGATGATGAGCCGTATATGCCCATGCAGGTAAATGCTACTTACAAAGAAATATGGACGCGTACTACAGGCGATGTAATCTGGATGCTGTCAAAGCTGTTTGAAAATTGATTGGAGTGGGTGAGGGCACTTCGCCTTCACGAAATGAAATTATTGAAGTGGTGATTCATGAAGGCACAATCCACAGTCTGTTTGATTATCTTGATTACCATGATTTTTACTTTCTCCATCACACCAATCATAAAAATCTTAAAAATCATCGTTCAGACAAAATATTATCTGAACGATGATTTGTTTGATGAGTTTGATTTTTATGATTAATACTTTTCTTCCATCACACCAATCATTTAAATCCTACAAATCATCGTTCAGACAAAATACTATCTGAACGATGATTTGTTTGATGAGTTTGATTTTTATGATTAATACTTTCTTCAATCATACCAATCATAAAAATTTTAAAAATCACCGTTCAGACAAAATACTATCTGAACGATGATTTGTTTGATGAGTTTGATTTTTATGATCAATACTTTCTTCCATCACACCAATCATTTAAATGCTAACAATCACAGTTCAGACAAAAACTTAGTCTGACAATCATCGTTCAGGCTTTAAATTTCTTATTGGTTAATCTTTTAAATTTTAAGCTTGGTTCGCCGAAGTTAATCAGCAAACCTATTTCTAAATTATATGCCTCTAAATAATTAATTGCCTGTGTAAAATTTGTGCTTTCGAATGCTGCTATGGCTTTCAGTTCAACAGAAATAATACCTTCTACAAAAAAATCTACCCTCCTTGTAGCGATTTGTTCTTCGCGATAAAAGATAGGCATTTCAAATTCCCGTTGGAACGAAATACCTGCTAACCGCATTTCTATTGCCAATGCCCGTTGATAAACCACTTCCTGGAAACCATTACCCAATATTTTATGAACTGTCATAGCGCAACCAATGATTTTGGAGGTGAGTTCTGAATATTTATATTCTTCTTTAATCATGACGGAGATTTGTTTGATTATTTATTTTTGTCTGAACGATGATTTGTTTGATGAGTTTGATTTTTATGATTAATACTTTCTCAATCATACCAATCATAAAAATCTTAAAAATCACCGTTCAGACAAAATACTATCTGAACGATGATTTATTTGATTAGTTTGATTTTTATGATTAATACTTTTCTTCCATCACACCAATCACAAAAATCTTAAAAATCACCGTTCAGACAAAATACTATCTGAACGGTGATTTGTTTGATTGGTTTGATTTTTATGATTAATACTTTTCTTCTATCACACCAATCATAAAAATCTTAAAAATCTCCATTCAGACAAAATACTATCTGAACGATGATTTGTTTGATGAGTTTGATTTTTATGATTAATACTTTTCTTCCATCACACTAATCATTTAAATCTTAAAAATCACAGTTCAGACAAAATACTATCTGAACGATGATAGTTTGATGAGTTTGATTTTTATGATTAATACTTTTCTTCAATCACACCAATCATAAAAATCTTAAAAATCTCCGTTCAGACAAAATACTATCTGAACGATGATTTGTTTGATGAGTTTGATTTTTATGATTAATACTTTTCTTCCATCACACCAATCATAAAAATCTTAAAAATCATCGTTCAGACAAAAATTATCTAAATCTTTTGTAAAACAACAATCCTGTATTTTTCTTTGTTTACTGCATTTTTCTCAATCACTATTTTATTTTTTATCAACTGTCAAATTTCCCTGCAAGCGAATATCATCAGAGGCACTTCCTACTTTGATGCTGAACATTCCGGGTTCTACCACGTGCTTCATTTCCCTGTTCCAGAGTGATAATGCATCACTGCCAATCTCAAAATGAACGGTACCACTTTCTCCGGGTTTCAATGTAATACGACTAAATCCTTTCAACGCAAGAATTGGAGTGGTGACACTGCTGACTTTATCGCGTACGTAAAGTTGCACGACTTCTGTACCCTCCACTTTCCCGGTATTTGCAATTTGTACACTTACAGTAGCTTTCCCATTTACGGGAATGTTGGATGGTGAGATTTTTAAATCAGCGTAACGAAAAGTGGTATAGCTTAATCCGCGTCCGAATGCGAATAATGGAGTTTTAGCCTCATCTATATAACGATGAAATGAGGTAGGTTTATGATCATAATAATAGGGAATTTGCCCCACCGAACGGGGAAACGTAACCGGCAATTTTCCGGAAGGATTTACATTACCTAACAACACATCGGCTATGGCATAGCCGCTTTTTTCTCCCGCATACCAGGTCTCTACAATAGATGGAATATTTTTCGCAATCCAGTTGATAGTGAGTGGACGGCCATTCTCCATAACAACTACCACCGGTTTACCTGCCGCGTGAATGGCCTCAACTAATTTCTCCTGGTTTTCATCTAAGTTCAAATCTGATCTGTCTTTTCCTTCTCCATCTTCACTTTCATATTCTCCAATTACCACGATAGAAACATCACTTTGCTTTGCTACGTTTACGGCCTCTTTTAAAAGTTTTTCCTGCTTCACAGATGATGTATCCTGGCTATAACCTTCCGCATAATTGATGCTCATAGAATTTCCAATACGATCTTTTAAACCATCTAAAACAGACACGCCATCGTGCCCGTCAGAATAATCACCGAGGTATTGACTCGTTGCCAATCCTCCAATCACCGCAATAGAATGAGTTCCTTTATTTAATGGCAGTAAATCCCCGTCATTCTTTAACAAACAAATTCCTTCACGGCCGGCCCGTAAAGCGAGTTGCTGATGCGGTTCACTGTGAAAAACTTTGGATACCAACGTAGTATCGGTATAAGGATGATCGAATAAGCCTAACCGAAATTTTACCCGCAATACATCGCGTACCGCATTATTCAAATCCTTTTCTGCAAGCATGTTTTCTTTCAATGCCTTCAGCATAGCCGTGTCAAATTCCCCGTGCCTGAAATCATAAAATTGCATATTCATTCCTGCCTTAAAAGTTTGTGCCAATGCATCACTCACGCTGGAGGCTACATGGTGGTTGTCTAACGTCATACTTATCGCTCCCAAATCAGACAAAACAAAACCTTTAAAGCCCCATTCTTTGCGCAACACATCTGTCAATAACCATTTATTATCCACACAAGGTATCCCGTCCAAATCGTGGTAAGCGGCCATGATGGCCATTGCGCCGCCGTCGCGTACTGCCTTTTCAAATACATATAAATAATCCGAACGCATTTGCCGTTCTCCAATGCTTACCGGTGATGCATTGCTGCCGGCTTCCGGAATACTGTGCGCTGCAAAATGTTTAGGCTCTGAAATCACCGCATTCTCATCTGCCAGGCTGTTGCCTTGTAAACCTTTTACCATCGCTACTCCATTACACGCATCTAAGTACGGGTCTTCTCCATACGTTTCCTGCACCCGGCTCCAGCGCGGTTCCCGTGCCAAACCCAATACAGGCCCTAAGATCATATCCACGCCATGCGCTCTTGTTTCTGTGGCAATGGTTCTTCCAATTTGATGAACCATCGAAGTATCCCAGGCAGAAGACAACATCAAAGGAATGGGAAACATGGTACTTCCGTGGCCCAAATAACCGTGAAGCCCTTCTTCAATAAATAAAATCGGAATTCCTAAACGTGTTTTTTCTATCGCATACTTTTGAAGCCGGTTGGCTATTGCGGCATTCAGCGGATAAAAATCATGAACAGAACCCACACCTGTATTGCCAATCATCTTTTGTGCTTTTTCTTCCGAAAATGAAGCCGCTTCATGTCCTCCCATATTCGCCACGTCCTTTCCTGAATACATATCTAATTGTTTTATTTTTTCCATCGTCGTCATCCTTCCGATTAAATCATTAATTCTTGCTTCAACCGGTATTTTAGGATTCTGATAAGGATGCTTACCGGGTTTCACATTACCGGGGTAAGTAAAAAAAGAAAACAGGCAGATGATTAAAAAATAGAAGATGCTTTTTTTCATGGTGTTGTAAATATTTTATGAGTTTGGATTCCGATCTATCGTCGAATTCGTTTGTATCACTTATATAAAAGTAAAACTACAAACTAAATTTTTTGTTTGGGAGAAGTGGGTTGCATTAAATCTAGTGTATCTAACGCTAATTGAGGAAAATAGGAATTATTGTTTTTTGTTTGTTTACTGTAGGCTAACTCACTGGCCATTTTTTATAAGCATGTATTCAATTAGCATTCCCTGCTACACAAAAGCCATGCGGCATATCTGCGCTAAGGGTTCAATATTTCAATATGTAATTTGGCAATTTGGAAGAAGTGTCTGTAACTTTTCCATGGGCTCATTTCCCAAAATACTTTCCAAATCCAATTCGTTGTGCAAACGAAAATTGTATAAATGAAGTTCTTTTAATTTTTTAAGATTTGTAAGATAATTGAGTTCTTCAAGTTCAATTGATTGTCCCCCTGAAAGGTTTGAACATTTTAGATATTCCAAGTTTTTTAAGTTGGTAAGAAATTTTAATGTTTCTAGCGGATTTCCCCCGCAATCAAGATATCGAAGCCAACTTTTGCTTTGAATGGGAACAAGATTCGTTATATTATTATTGGAAATATCAAGTTCAATTAGGTTGTTTGCATGTTGTAAGGGTTGGATTGTTTGTATTTTATTAGAACCACATTTCAGAATTTTTAAGTTTGAACAATTGCTTATCGGGGTTAAATCACTAATTATGAAATTGCAACTGATGTCAATTATTTCAAGTTGTGTTAATTGATTCAAAGGTTTAATGTCGGGAATATCTTTGTATAAGATAGCACAGTTTCCTTCTTCGTCTGGAACATCTAAGTATTGTTGCGGTCTCAAATAAAAATACTGTAGAGAAAGGACCTTTTCAGAGTCAATTAAGGAAGGTTGTTCGAAAGTAGTGTTATATATATTTTTGTAAATAATACTGATATCTTCTCCAAAGGGACTTTCAATATTTTCTAATATTCTGTCGTATGAGTTGCCTCCTGTATGTAAGGCAATATGGATACTAAATATTCTTCTCCAAAAATCATTTAAGCTAATCCACCATCTTGTAATATCCATAGATTTCAGCATGAACTGTAGAAATATGTACTTAATCTAAAAAATTGCTTGCAAAATAAAACAATTTCGATTAGCCCTAGTATGTTATTAATTTATAAAAAGAATTATCATATACTTTGTAATTGCCCTTTTCCATTTTTGCCGTTGTATAGGCACAGATATAGCCTACACACTCAGTTCAGCCACAAACCTGCACCAGCTGCTACTTTTTCATAGTTCGAAGAAGAGAGGAGGTACTTGTGCCAAAAATTGGGGTCAGGCTAAGGATAGATCAGAAGAAACAAAATTGATCGTATTTGGTGTTGCATTAATATTTTTGCATTCAAATGAAAATATTACTACCTTCCAATGACGCAATTGACATCCTTTCTGAAAGGTTGAATGCTCTTTCTTATTATCCTTTCAATCCAACCGTTTGGCAAAAAGTTACAGTTATAGATATAGATCAAATCTTTGGCACCCTCAGTAATCAAAGTCTATCAATTAATCACATTACCTTCGAAACACCCGTAACTCAATACAGTGCTGAGACATTAAAAAAAGGAATTGAAATAGCAAAGGGACTTTTAAATTCTTATATCCAGCAAATAGCTCGATATTCCGAAATAGAATTAAACCGGCAAGGATCTAAGGAATTTCATTTACAACGACAAATTAATGAGCTGATAGATCAGCGTGTAAAATTACAAAATAATTACGCAGCCTTGAATGCATCAAATACTGTGATCAAAAAAGAAAATGACAATTTGCAAAAACAGTTGAAAACGTTGCAAGAACGAAATCAATACCTGATCGATAATAAACTCCAATCAGACAACGTTACTTTGAAAACAATATGGAGGATTTCACTAAATACCCCCTTGAAAAAATTATGGCCTGTTATCGGGGTATTAATTAGTCTATTAATAATCTTTTTTACCATTGGACTTTATTGGCATAGGTTTTTCAATTAATAGAACAACCTTCAACGACTTATGGTATGTTTCACCTTTGTTTCACCTTTGGTGTTGAGCAAGGATAAATCTAGCGGTTTCACTAACGAAACGAATTGAACGAAACCCTGCATCTACTATATGAAATTCAAAATCGTAAAAGAATTTTTTTTAGTTCATAGTAAAAAATAGCTGCTTTACTTTAATCCATATTTCTTATCAACATCATCCAACACCAAAACCCAATCCTGCCCATAACCGGTTGAAGGTGGCATAAATTTTTTAGCCCCTGTATTTTTTATCATGCCTATTTCAGTGGTTTTGCCATTCCGGGGATCGTACCAATATGCATGTAACGTTGCTCCTTTTATTTTACCCATTACCACCGTAAAAGGTTTACCGGCTGCAGTATATACAAATGCATAATCATTGCCTCTTGTGGCCTGTATGCGCTCCGCAGGGCAGTTATTGTTTTCTACAATTAATGATTGATCAGGAACTCTTTCGAGCATCGGGTGGGATTCCATTAATCTCCTAACATATTTCATCTGGTTGGCACCCGGCAAATCCATCGCCTTCTGCCAGTAATAATGAGGGCCGTTAACGCCTTCATGCGCGGGAGAATAGAATTGCCAGATGTCATGGCAACCATAGGTGTGGCCAAAAGCTCCGGCAAATAAATCGAGATAGGCATATTCCCTTACATCATAAGCGCTGCTTGTTCCCAGTCCCTGTACATTAAAACAAACAGGATGGTCTTCATAAAGAGGTTCTGCGTCCATTACTGGTTTGGCTGGTTGCAGGCGGTATGCCGCTTGTATTTTATCATAAACCGGGTTATCCCTGCAATGCCCGTTTTGAAACATATTAAAGCTAAGCCATGCATCCTTATCAAACCATGTTGCCGATCCTAAAGGACAAGGTTGAGGATGAAAACTGATAACGGCTTTTCCGCCGGTTGCTTCCATAATTCCCTTTGCCATTGCGCTCCAGATGGCTACATCGCTGTCATTGCGGGGATTACGATCACCACCAAGTATCCAGATAATATTTGTTTTGTCTTTGTAACGATTGCCAATCCACCTTCCATAATCGAGGGCATTTCTGGCATTAAAAATTTCCGGCCCTGCACCCCATTTATCCTTAAAAATTTTATCGCCCCACGTTGGTAACAAAGCAATATTCAAATGAAAGGAATCTGCTTTATCAATAATATAATCTACCTGTCTAAAATAGGCTTCGTTAGGTTTTGCCGGATCGTCGTTTATCAAAGGAGTATCGCCATAAGCATTTGGAGTGTGCAAACCATCTAGTTCTGCAAGAACAACCGCCTGTATTACCGTAAAACCCTGCTCAGCTCTATGTTGCAGGTATTGGACGGCATCTTCACGGTTAAGCCGTTGAAATAATTCCCAGCCCGTATCGCCAATCCAGAAAAAAGGCTTGCCATCTTTTAATAAATAACGGTGATTGGCGCTCACACTAAATTGGGCTGAAAGGATATTAGCGATAAAACAAAAAATAAGCAAGCAGATTATCTTTTTCATCATTCAAAAGTTTTAAAATTTCACCGCCTGAAATTAATACTTTGCAATTGCATTAATCATTCTTTTTCACCTGTAGTGTTGGGTTAGGATAAATGAAACTGCTTTACCAGAAAAACGAATTGAACGAAGCCCTATTTTTATTGCATTAAATTCAGCCGTTGGTGAGTCCACCGCTCCACGGCCTGGCGCAACACCAACTGCGGCGCTCCGTGAGGAGAACACCAACTGTCGAAAAAATAGGAATTGTTGTTTTTTGTTGGTTTACTGTGAAAAGAACTGGTCCCGGTATTAAAATTAAAGAATTAGGCGTTTTGGTCGTGATAATATGAATTACCAATCCAATCCGCCCAAAATGTATCTGCTGAAAGGAACTAAAGGCAACTTTTCGTTTCTATCAAATTGTGACATGACAATCACTTTTATCGAGCAATTATTAAG
>Ga0134126_10001258_pt1 | contig 32270 bp, 19 predicted proteins | sample KB31752_FD_96881 | JGI IMG/M metagenome (GOLD analysis project Ga0134126, IMG submission 96881) | Terrestrial soil microbial communities with excess Nitrogen fertilizer from Kellogg Biological Station, Michigan, USA - KB3-175-2 | ecosystem: Environmental > Terrestrial > Soil > Unclassified ...
ACGTTGCTCGATGCGTTGCTCCTGCTCGCCGACACACCGGCCGACGTGACAGTCGTGGATGGGTCGCGTGGTGGCGCGACGGACGAGGCGCTCGAGACATGGATCGCGCGCAATCGTCCGCGCTTCGACCTCTCGTATGTGCGAAGCCCAGCCGGCCTGACGCTGCAACGGAACGTGGGCGTGGATGCGTCGACCGGCGCGTTCGTGTTCTTCCTGGACGATGATTGTGTCCCGGAAGCAGGCTATTTCCAGGCTATTCGCGATGTCTTCGCGGGCGATACGACTGGACGCGTCGGTGCCGTGGCGGGAGCCATCGTCAACAACATGGGCGGTACGTTGTCGTGGCGCTGGCGCATGCGATTCGCGCTCAGGCTCGCCCAACGAGCGGATCCGGGGTCGTATCTGAACAGCGGCGTGTCGCTTCCCATCACCCACGTCGAGCGCTTCACCGGTACGCGCCGCGTGCAGGTCGTCCCGGGCGGCGCGGTCGCCTACCGGCGCGCCGTGCTCGACCGGCAGCGCTTCTCCCTCTATTTCAGCGGGTACGCGCAGGGCGAAGATCTCGAGATGTCGCTGCGCATTGCCCGCGACTGGACGCTCCTCTGGTGCGGCGATGCGCATGTTTCGCACAATCATGCGCCGCAAGGCCGGCCTAACGCCGCCAAGAAGGGGCGCATGGAGGTGCGCAATCGCTACTTCATCTGGAAGCGGCATGCCACGCCTACCGTCGCCGACTCGGTCAGATTCTGGCTGGACTTCGTCTACGGGATCGGCGTGGATGTGCTCGAGTGTGTGGCGCACCCGACGTCCATCGAGCCGCTGCAACACGCGGGCGGCGTCCTGGGTGGCTTGGTCAGCTGCCTGTCCGACCCGCCGCGATACGACCAACCGCCGGTGCGTCGCGAATACGAGATCGCGTTCGCCGAGGCCGGCCGGCGCGCCGCCTCTCCGTTAGGCGCTGGCGGCCGCACCGCCGCGTCCGATGCGCGGCTGCCCTCGGGAGCCGCGTCGTGACCGCGTCGACTATCGTCCAGGCGTTCGAACCGAACAGCCCATGCGCGCCGTTGACGTTGGGCATCCCGACGGTCGAATACGTCGGATCGGTCGCCCACGGCTCGCCGAGCACGTGGACGCCCAGCGGCGCCGCACGGTGGTCCAGCGTCGACGACGTGCTCCGCTTCGGCCTCGTGTTAGGCACCCTGAGCCGGGAGGAGCACTCGGCATCGCGACCGGTCACGCTCACAGCGACCGCCGAACACGCCGCGTCGATTCGCCGGTGCGCCATCCGCTTCAGCGCGCATTGCGCCGGACGGCCGCACCACCTGGATCGGTTCTGCCGGTGGCGCGAGGTGCAGCTGCGCGCGGTCACGACCGAATCCACGCCGTTCGTGCTGCGCTGGCGCGATCCATCCGGTGTGATGCTCGAGCTGCGCTCGGCGCGTGGATGCGTTCCCGCCGTGCTGTCGTGGAGTCGCGGCGTGCTCACGATCGACGTGCAGCTCGACGCGGCCACGCTCCACCCGCGCTGGTCGTTCGCCGCCGGTCGCGCCGAGTCGACGGCGGCACCGCCGCGCCCGGCGGGATGGTCGTCGCAGGTCGAGCTCCTGGTGCGGCGGATCGCCCATCCCGCGCCGACACCAGCGCTGCTCGGGCGCCTGCCGTTCGGCGCCGAAGCGGCGTTCACGATCACCGACCATCCGGACTTCGACGACGAAGGGCGGTTCCGCGTGTTCGCGCACGGCGGCAACGGATCCCGCGGCTGGTTGGGCCGCGGCCTTCGCCTAACGAAGAGCGTGTTCGCGGTGGAGAGCGACTCGGTGCCGCGCCGGCCGGCGCCCACGCTGGAGCAGGCCGCGTACCGGACCCTGCTGGACGAGCTCCACCGCGAAGGGAGCGAAATTGCCCCGCACGGCGTCAACGAATCCGGCAATGTTGGGCCCGACCGGTTCCGGCGCGCGCTGGCCGCGCTCGCCCAACGCTACCGGCCCGGCACGTGGATCGATCACGGATTGTCGCTCGCGTACTGCTATTCGATGGGCGGCGCGGACAATCCGGACTACGACCTCCTGACCCGCCTACGCGACCATGGCATCACGACGCTCTGGTCGTATCACGATGCGCCGGTCAACGCGGCGGGCTCGCTCAATCTGCTCGCGCCCAACGCCCGCGACTTGGGCACTTCCGTGCGCGGTTCGATGCGCCATGCCGCGAACAAGGATTTTCTCATCGCCGCGCACTATCTGCGCTCGGCATTTCTCTCTCGCGCCACTGGGACCTTGCACCATCGGGTCGGCAGGGCTTTGAGCGTGGGGCGCCGCGCGTATCTCCAGCGCACCGGATCGTTCGCCAGCCGGCCCGCCGCCGCGTTCTCTGCAGCGGGGGCCGCGGCCCTCGGGTTGTTCGAGGCGTCGGGACAGGGACGTCGAGGAGGATCAGGCCCGGAGCGGTCGTTCACCCGCGACGAGGGCCTCGACTGGAGCGCGACCGTGTATCCGGAGCGTGCGGTGCCGATGCACCAGGTTCGTCCCGGAGACCAGCTTCTCTTCGCGACGCAGGAGGTGCTGCATCTGCGCGATGCGTACACACCGGCGGCGTTCGAGCGCCTCGTGCACGAACGCGGACTCCACATCGGGCACACGTACCTGCTCAACACACTGCCGTACGTCGCGGGCATGTTTTCGCCTAACCAGGCCGAACCCCGCCCGGCGCCGGCGTGGCTGGGAGCGCTCGACAGCCTGACGGGAGAGGTCGCCTCGGGACGGTTGTGGAACCCGCCGGTGGGCGAGCTGGCGACATGGTTCCGCGCGATGCAATGCCTGGCCGTCACACCGCGTTCGGAGTGCGCCATCGAGTTGTCGAACCCGACGGGCGAGGTGACCCACGGGGCGACGGTGATGCTGCCGGCTTCCGTTAGGCCGGAAGGGGTGACCTGGAACGGCGGCCCCGCGACCGGCTCGCGCCGGTGGAGCGATTGGCTGTGCGTATGGGGCGACGTGCCTGCCGACAGCACGATCGTGGTTCGCTGGGACCGCATCCGGGTCGATGCCGCCACGACGCCGGGCGGCAGCGCCTCACGCAGCAGCGCCTCACGCGGCGTCGCCGGCAACGACGCGGAGCCGGCGCACGAGACGACCGTGCCTAACGTCGTGATCTTCTGGGACTACGACACCCAGTGGGGCGCCGATCGCTCCCGCAATCCCGCCGGCACGCCCACGTGGGGCGCCCTCGAGTTTCCCAACACGGACGCCCTGCTCGAGCTGCACGCCCGATACGATGTGCCGGCCTGTTTTGCCGTCGTCGGCGCCGCGGCGCTCTCAGGCAGCCGTCCGTATCACGACCCGGATCAGATCCGGCGCATTCACGATGCCGGCAACGAGGTCGCCAGCCACTCGTTCCGCCACGAGTGGCTCCCCGGTTTGAATTCCGCCGCGCTCGACGAGACGGTGCGACACAGCAAGGACGCGCTCGAACAGTGCATCGGCGCCGAGGTCGTGAGCTTCGTTCCGCCCTTCAACCAACCGTTCGACTACCCGCAACGGCTCTCCGTTAGTCTGTCGGAGCGCCGGACCGTGCGACACGAGCGGACGGATGTCGGCCGGCTGTGCGCATCGCTCCACGATGCCGGGTACAAGTTCTGTCGCCTCGCCTATCGGCCGTTATCCGAGCGAGTCGTCGAGGCGGTGCGTGGACGATTGCCGCGCCGTCCCGGTTTTCTCGAGGACATCGGCGGCATCGCGTGCCTGCGGCTCAACCTGCCTGTCGGGTTCACGTCCGAAGTGCGGGCGCTTCTCGAGCGCCATCTCGATCGCGGCGGACTCTGGACGCTGCACGGCCATCCGCATTCGGCCAGCGATGACAGCAACCCGCAGTCACTGCGCCTGCTCGAGCAGGTGCTTTCGCTCATTCACCGCTGGCGCGAGCAAGGCCGTATTCGCACGGTGCTCCCTCGCGATCTCGTAGGGCAGGAGGCCCCGCAATGGTCGTTGTGACGTCCGAGACCGTTCAGGCGCACTTCGATCAAGAGGCGTTGCACGGCCGGCGCCTCTTTCCGGCGCGCGACACCGTCAGCGGCCTCGGCACCTGGCGCAAATACGAACGCGCCGCGGATCTCGTGGCCGAACCGGCGGTACACGATGTGATCGACATTGGTTGCAACCGCGGCTCGATCGAGGTGTTGTTCAACACGCGCCACCCGGATCGCACGGGAGATGTTCGTGTTGCCGGCGTGGACGTGTCGCGCGAGGCGATCGGCCAGGCTCGGTCGCTCGGGTTCGATTGGTGCACGTTCGACGCCTACGATGGGCGGACGCTGCCGTTCCCCGATGCTTCGTTCGATCTCGCGATTCTGGTCCAGGTGATCGAGTACGTGATCGACAAAGAGTCCTTGTTGCGCGAGATCCGGCGTGTGCTGCGGCCGTCAGGCCGTCTCTATCTCACCACGCCTAACCCGGAATGTCTTGCGCTGCGCATCGAATCCGTCATGTGGCACGTGCTCCGGTGGGTGGCGCGCCGGCCTATGCCGGCGAAGGATCGGTTCATCAATTCGCATGACTTGACGACGGCGCTCGACGCGGCGGGCCTGGAGCGCGTCGGGACGCAGATGTTTGCGTGGCCGCACGCATTCATCAAGATCTGGAACTGGGGCATCGTCCCGCCGCTGCCGCCGTCCTGGCTGTACCGGTACCAAGAGTTTTGTCTACGCCGCTTCGAGCGGCCCGGGATTCCCGAATGGCTATCGCGACGACTCCACTGGTCGCTGGTGACGCTCCGCCGTCGTCGGTGACCGCGCCCGCGAGAGCCGGTCGCCGACTGCGCGTGTGCGCTGTCTCGTTCAAGCCGTGCTGGCAGGACGAGTCGGGGCGCTGGATGTCGTTCGGTGGTTTCCCGTTTCAGATGGCCGCGATCGCATCGCTGTTCGATGACATGACGCTCGTCATCGTGCGCGTGCCGCCGCGCGACGGAGGCATTCCGCTCCCGGCGCACGCGCGCATCGTTCCGCTGCGATCCCCACGAGGCGCGGACCTGCGGAGAAAGCTGTCCGTCGCGGCGCGTCTGCCGTACCTCGTCTGGAAGATCGCTGCGAGCGCGCGGAACGCCGATGTCGTGCACGTTCCGTTGCCGGGGGACGTCCCATTGTTAGGCATGTGGATCGCGTTCGCCATGCGGAAGCGCGTGTTGGCGCGCTACGGCGGATCATGGGTGGCCAACACGCAATCCACGCTCATGAATCGCGTGACCAAAGCGTGCATGCGTCGCTTCGCTGGGGGCCGCAACGTGATGCTCGCGACGGGCGATGGCGACGCCGCGCCCGCCGCCGGCATGGAGTGGGTGTTTTCGACCGCCCTCGCCCGCCGCGAGCTCGACCGGATTGCACCACGCTTGGACCGCGGACTGTCGAACCCGCCGCGACTCGTCTACGCCGGGCGCTTGTCACCCGAAAAAGGCGTAGCCGTACTCATCGATGCGCTGGGGCTCCTGGCCTGCGACCAAGACCTTCCTCAGCCGCAACTCACCATCCTGGGCGACGGGGACGACCGAGCGACTCTCGAAGCCCGCGCCGCATCAGTCGGTTGTCGCGATCGCGTAACCTTCGCCGGCCAGGTGGACCGCGAACGACTGTCGAGCGCGCTCGATGTGGCGGATGTATGTGTCCAGCCGTCCCTGACAGAAGGGTTCAGCAAAGCATGGTTGGACGCGATGGCGCACGGCCTGCCGGTACTCGCGTCCAACGTCGGTGCCGCGTCCGCGGTGATCGGGACGCGTAGCGAGCGCGGGTGGCTCGTCGCTCCGGGCGATAGCCAGGTACTTGCCGATGCGATCCGTCACGTGCTCGTCGACCGGCAGGATTGGACTGGATTGCGCCGTCGGTGCCGCACGTATGTCGAAGGCCGAACACTCGAGGCGTGGGCGGAGCGCATCGGAACGATGTGTGCTGCGCACTGGGGATGGACGATGACGGACGGGCGACTCCGCGCATGAATACACCGCCAACCCTCCCCATCGCGGATTCGCCGCCACCGCCGGTTCCTCCGCCAAAGGACCAGCGTCCGCCCCGGCGCCCGTTAGGCCGTCCGACAGTACCCCAGACCGGCAAGTGGTGGGGACCCCTCTTCTCGCTGTTCGTCGTCCTCGTTTGGGCGGCGTCGTTCGTCGTGGGCTTTCAAGTGGCACTCACGATCATCGAGGCCGTGGGTCTCCTCACGCTGGTCGTTGGACTGGTCAACCCGCGCCTCGGAATGGCCGGCATCACGATCTTGTGCGTGATCGACGGACCCGCGCGGGTGTACCTGCTCTCGGGCGGCGTCATGCGATGGAACACGCTGAACTACTGGCTGATCCTCATGATGCTGTTGTACCTGCCGTTCCTCGTCCGTCTGAGGGATCGCCACAGCATCTTGCTCACGGCGTTGGTCGGACTGCTGGTCGTCGACTTGTCGATCACCAACAATCTCGTTGACGGAGTGCAGCACATCCTCGGCATCTTCATCACGTTCGGGTTGTTGATCTACTTCGTGCGTGCCGGCACGGACAAGCGCATGTGGTTCTGGATCAGCACGATCGCAGGGCTGACCGGTGCGTTAGGCGGCTTGTCGTGGTTCTTCCAGCGGCTCCATTTGCCGCAGATCAACGAGAACGCCTGGGCGATGTTTCCGTGCACGGCGCTGTTCGCGATTTGCCTGGGCTTCCCGTATGCGGTGTCGATGAAACGCGGCCAAGCGACGCTGCTGTCGTTGGCTGTCGTGAATCTGATGTGGATTTTCCTGAGCGGCAGCCGCGGTACGCTGCTCATTGGAGCGTGCTGCGTCATCGTGCTCCTGCTCACCATGCGCGGGTTGCGCCAACGCACGGTGGCGATCGTGAGCGGCGCGCTCATCATCGTTGTTGCCGCGGCGCACTTCAGTCAGATGCAGGAACGCGCCATGTTCCGGATCTTCAAGCTGTTTACGACCGACCAACCACTCAGCGGCAACTATTCGCTCTCCAGTCGCACCAGCGGCCCTCGGATCTGGCCATCGGTGGCTTCTATATTTTCGAGGAGCATCCGATGGGCGTCGGCACAGGCAGCTTCAAGGTCGCGTGGAAGAATCTCGATCGGCACGACAACATGGGCGACTACGCGCGGGGTGAGCTTCGCGCCGCGCACTCCGGCTGGGTGAAGGTGCTCGCTGAAAATGGCGTGCTCGGCATTCTGCTGCTCGCGGCGTGGGTCGGATCGTTCGCCTACGGCGCGCTCAGAACGCGAAAGCGAGTGCTGCGACGACTAGGTCTCCTCACCTCGGTGGCATTGGCCGCCGCCCTGCTGTCGACAGAATTTCAGTCCAAAGGCCTGTGGTACCTCGCCGCCGGCGTGACGGTGTTCCTCGAGCGGGACAGCCTGGAAGGGGCAATGTTCATCCGCAAGCGGATCCCGGACACCCGCCGGATGCCGCGCCGGGCGGTGGCCCGAGCTGCCAAGGTGTGATCACACGGCACCTGCCTAACGGAGCGCCGCCGCGCATCGCGCTGGTCGCCGGAACTCTCGGACAGGGCGGCGCCGAAAAACAACTCGTGTACATGGCGCGTGCGCTTCGCGAGTCCGGCGCCGATGTGCGCGTCTATTGCCTGACGCGAGGCGAGTACTACGAGCGCGCGCTGGCAGACATCGGGCTCGAGCCCCGGTGGATCGGACGGTTTGCCGCACCGCCGCTGCGCACGCTCGCGCTCGCGGCGGCGCTGCGACGCTTCCGTCCCGACATCGTCCAATCGGCGCATTTCTATACCAACCTGTACGTTGCCATGGCGGCGCCGCTGGCTGGGGCGATCGGCATCGGCGCGGCGCGCAATGACGTGGTGCACGAGGTCCAATACAACGGCCGCTGGGGACGCTGGCTCCTGCGTGCGCCGTCGGCGCTCATCGTCAATTCGTCCGCGGCGCGCGACAATGCCGAAGCGCTCGGCCGGCCGTGCGACGCGATTCACGTGTTGCCTAACGTGATCGACCTGCGGGCGTTCGATGCGAGCGCCGGCACGATGACGCACCAGGTGAACGAGCCATTGGTCGTCGTCGGCGTCGGGACGTTCGTGCCGCAGAAGCGGTTCGATGTCTTTCTCCGTGTGATCGCGGCCGCACGCGCGCGGGGCGCCTCCGTGCGCGCTGTGCTCGCCGGAGATGGCCCCGAGCGCGCGGCACTCGAGACCCTGGCCGTCTCGCTCGGTTTGGGAAGCGATGCGGTGTCGTTCGTCGGCCGGCGCAACGACATCCCGGCGCTGCTGCGCACCGCGGACGTCTTCATGCTCACGTCCGACCACGAAGGGTTTCCGAATGTCGTGCTCGAGGCGATGGCCGCATCCATTCCCGTGCTGTGCACGGCAACCGGCGACGCACGCGCCATCGTCGAACACGGAGTCACCGGCTACGTGACGGCTCTCGGCGATGCCGTCGACCTAACGGGACACCTCCTCGCTCTTTCGCGCTCGGCCGGAGACCGCCGGCGGCTGGGCGAAGCGGGACGCCGCCGTGTCGAAACGCAGTACGCGTTCGAGAACCTCGCCAGCCGGCTCGCCACCATCCACGAGGCGGTCGGCCGTGCGCGGGCCGGCAAGCGGCGCGCACCGATGCCGGTCTAGGTCGTTAGGCGTACGACGCGATGCGAAAGGGGCGGGCGACGTGGTCGCCCGCCCCTTTCGGCATCGTTGCGTTGCCGACGCTATTTCTTGAGGACGACGAACGTCTCGAACTGCGTCCCTGTCGACGGCATCGCGTGTCCGGTAATCCCGGTCGGCGGCGAAACCGAGCTAATGGGAATCGTGACCGGTCCGCTGTACGTGCCCGACACCACCGGCGCGCCGAAGAAGTTCTGTGCGTTGACGACGACGAAGTTGTCGCCGGTCTTGAGTGCGCCCGACAGGTCGACCGTCACCGAGCCGGCGCCGCGCCAGTTGAACACGATGACGTTCGCGCGGCCGGGCTCGTACGCGTTCGGCTCCACCACGACGTGGTTGGCGGGCAGCGACGCCATCATCGTCGAATTGACGTCGAAGCCGTATTTGGACTCCCACGTCGAGAAGCTGAGGGCCGAGCTCAGGACCTGGATCGGCGACGACATGGCGCTGCTGTAGGTGTTGTTGCTGAAGGTGCTGCTCGTGGGCACATCCTGGTCGATGAGCAAGTCGGCGCCGCCAGGATTGATCACGGTGTTGCCGGTGAACGTTAGGCCCGAGAGCCATTGGCTGAGGAACATCGTGCCAACCACGTAGTTGTTCGTCACGACACCGTTCTTGTTCGTCGTGCCGAAGTTGTAACCCACGCGCATGCTGTTCCCGATCTTGCTCGGGCTGTAGTACGCCATGTTGCCGTTGACCACCAGGTTGTTCAGCGTCGAGCCACCGCCGAAGGTGTAGTTCATGCCATCGCCCACACCCGAGTTGAACGAGACATTGCCGTCAACGGTGAAGTTGTTGAGGTACGCGTTTCCCGATCCATAGACGTGAATGCCGTAGCCAAACTGATCGAAGAGAATGTTGTTCTTCAGTAGCTTGGTGCCGGACTGGTTTTGCGCGTAGATGCCGTGGCCGAAGCTGGTGCTCGTCGATCCGTGGAAGCCATTGTTGTAGATGACGTTCCCGTACGCCACCTGGTTAGGCCCTTCGGACCAGAGACCAAAACCGTCGCCCGAGTGGTCGTGCACGATGAGGTTGATGAACCGGCATCCGGGGCAGTGCGAGTTGATGCCTTGAATGTCCTGCGTGCTCGTGTTCGTGTTGGCGAGCTCGAATCCCCAGTACCAGGTGAAGCTGCCGTCGACCGCGATGTCACCGTTGATGGTGGCGCGCTCGCCCGGGTAGGCTCGGACCACGATGGGCGACGTCGACGTACCGTTAAGCGTCGCATGATAGTCCGAGCGGCCTTCGCCACTGCCGTACGTGCCGGCGCGAAGCCAGACGGTGTCGCCCGGGTGAATGCGGCCACCCGCACCCGCTAGCGCCGTTGTCAGATCCCACGGCGACGTGGCGCTGCCGCTTGCACCGCTGCTGCCCGTCGGGGTCACGTACCAGCCCGCATGCGTGCCGGTGGGCGGCGGCGTGCTGCCACCAGTCGAGCCGGTGTTGTTCGCCACGTTCACTTGTTCAGACGACTTGTTGGAGTGTCCTTGTGCGTCCGTGGCGATGGCCGTCAGGGTGTGCGTGCCGTTGGCCATCGTCGTCGACGCCCACGACGTGCTGTACGGCGACGACGTATCCTTTGCGGCGATCGACTTTCCATCTACTTGGAACTGCACACCGGTGATGCGAATGGTGCTGGTCGCGCTCGCAGCGATCGTGACGGCACCGGCCACCGACGCGCCTGCCGTCGGCGCGGTGATCTTCACCGTTGGGCCGGTGATGTTGGTGCTGTCGACCGTCAGCGTCGAGCCGGAGCCGACGATCATCACCATGTACATGTTGCAATTGCCCGTTTTATCTACGTTGCTGCCCAACGTCACCTTGCCCTGCGGGAAGTCGCGCTTGAAGACCGTGAGATGCTGCTGCCCGTAGAAGTCCGTGTTGGTGATCGTGGCCGACGTCCGCGTGAACGTCGAGGTCAACCATTTTGGCGGAGCGATACGATTGTCGTGCGCGACATAGACCGTCACTGCGCGGTCGACGTTGAAGCTCAAGAACGACGTGCTGCCCGGCTTCGACACCTTGTCGTTGTTTGCGGTCTGGATGTACGTAGCGCCCAGCACGATCGACGGTAGCGGCGACATCGTCTTATACGTGCGGTCGGTGTAGACCTTCGCGCCGACAGCCATCATGCCCTTCATCGCGACGTACGTCTTTCCGCTCGCGACGGCGATGCTGGAGACGACCACCGGTCCGGTCGGCGCCACGGTGGTGGTGGCGTCGACGCCGAGTGGCGGCGATGTGTTAGGCGAAACGGTGTCGGAGCAGGCGGCTGCGGCAGCAACAAGCGCGCAACCAAACGCAAGGGCGAGGTGGGATCGTGAAATCCGCATCGGCTGGGTCCCGGGGAATACAGCGTCCGTTCGGCGGCCCGACGAGCGTAGCATCCCATGAACGGGAAGCCGTAGCCTCGTAGCTTTGCGTCACCGGCTTTCACCGGTTTTGCCCTTGTCGCGGTGGCCCCGGAGGGCCGAGCGATCGTGCCTAGTCGTCCACTCGTGAAAATCATCGCGAGTCGTCGCACCAACATCATATGGTGCGGTCCCGCAACTTCTGACGCGGACAATTATCGTGTCGAGAGTTTGTGACTCAATACTGAGTTTAGGCGCGATTGGAGTCCTGACTGTTCGGTCAGACAGGATTGAAGTTGTTCGAGGGCTGATTTCCCTCGCGCGACCTGAGTCATTGCAGAAATTGTATGGGACTCCGGTGGGATCGACACGAAACAATGAGAGGGCACCGTCGCCGGTGCCCTCTGATTGTGTGAACTGCCTAATTTTGCTGACCGTCGCGATCGCGCACGGTCAGGCGGACATCATTGCTTCAATACCACGTACGTCTGGAATTGCGCCGACGTCGCAGGCATCGCATGACCACCGATCGCAGCCGGCGGCGAAACCGTCGTTATCGGCAGCGAGATCGGTCCATCGTACACGCCCGACACCACCGGCGCGCCGTAGAAGTTCTGCACGTTCATCACGACAAAGTGGTCGCCGACGTTCAGCGCGCCCGACAAGTCCACCGTCACCGAACCCGCGCCCGTCCAGTTGTACACGACGACGTTCGCGCGTCCCCGCTCGTACGCGTTCGGCTCGACGACAATATGATTGGGCGGCGTCGCGGAGCTCATGGTCGAGTGCGCATCCCAGCCGAACGTCGACTGCCATTGGGAGAAGCTGTACCCGAGGTTCAGCGCACTAAATGGCGTCGACGTGGATCCGCGGTACGTGTTGTTGTCCCACGTGCTGTTCGTCGGCACGTCCTGGTCGACCAACACGACCAGGCCGCTCGAATTGATCACGGTATTGCCGGTAAAGGTGAAGCCGGACGTCCACTGGCTCACGAACGTTGTGCCGACGATGTAGTTGTTCGTCATGGTGCCGTTCGTGTTCGTGGTACCGAAGTTGTACCCGATGCGGAAGCTGTTGCCCATGCGATCGGGATTGTAGTAGGCCATGTTCCCGTTGACGACGAGATTAATGAGTGGCGATCCGCCGCCCAACGTGTAGTTCATGCCGTCGCCGACGCCTGAATTGAACGAGACATTGCCGTCCACGGTGAAGTTGTTGAGAAACGCGTTCCCCGATCCATAGACGTGAATGCCATAGCCGAACTGATTGAACAGGACGTTGTCCTGGAGCAGCTTCGTTCCCGTTTGGTTCTGCGTGTAGATGCCGTGGCCGTACGAGGCGTCAGTCGACCCGTGGAAGCCGTTGTTGTAGACGATGTTCCCGTAGGCCACCTGGTTAGGCCCTTCGGCCCACAGTCCGAAGCCGTCTCCTGAATGATCGTGCACCACGAGATTGATGAAGCGGCAACCGGGGCAGTGCGAGTTGATGCCCTGGATGTCCTGCGTCGCGGTGTTGGTGTTCTCCAGCTCGAATCCCCAGTACCACGTATTGCTGCCGTCGACGGCGATGTCGCCGTTGATGGTCGCGCGCTCACCCGGATACTGCCGCACGATGATCGGCGCAGACGCGGTGCCGTTGAGCGTTGCGTGATAGTCTGAGCGACCTTCGCCGCTGCCGTAGGTGCCGGCGCGCAGCCAGATCGTGTCGCCCGGCTGCACCCGACCCGACGCGCCGGACAACGCCGTCGTCAGATCCCACGGCGCGCTGGCGCTGCCCGTCCCGCCGCTGCTTCCGTTAGGCGCCACGTACCAGCCCGCGTGGTTCTCGGGCGGCGGCGGCGGTGCCGGCGCATCGACGACGATCGTCGACGCACCCGCCTTGCCTTCGCTCGTCGCCGTGATCGTGGCGTTGCCGCCGGCGACGCCCGTCACCATGCCGGACGTGCTCACCGTCGCGACGCTCGAGCTCGACGTCCCCCACGTGACGGACCGACCGGTCAGCACGTTGCCCGCCGAATCCTTTAGTGTGGCGCTCAACTGCGCGTTCGCGCCGACAGCGAGTGTGTCGTTCTTCGGCGCCACTGTCACGGTCGACACGGGCACGAGGGTCACCGAGACCGCCGACGTTCCGCTCTTGCCGTCGCTCGTGGCGGTGATGGTCGCCGAACCCGGCGCCACTGCCGTCACGAGACCCGAGCCCGACACCGTCGCCGCCGCAGTCGCGCTCGACGACCACGTCACGCTGTGGCCGGTGAGCACGTTGCCGCCCGCGTCGCGAACGGTCGCCGCGAGCTGGGACGTGTTGCCGACCCGCAGCGTCGCCGTGTTCGGCGCAACCGACACGGATGCAACCGCCGGCGCGGTGACCGTCACCGTCGACGAGTCGCTATGCCCTCCGCTCGCGGCGTAGATCTCGGCCGAACCGGGCGTCGCACCGGTTACGACGCCGTTGCCGTTCACCGTCGCCGTGCTGCTGTCGCTCGACGACCACGTGATGGTGCGACCCGAGAGGACGTTGCCGTTCGCGTCGCGCAGCGTAACCGACAGCTGAACCGTCCCGTTAGTTACGATGCTCGCCGAGTGCGGGCTTACGGTCACGGAGGCTACCGGAGGAGCAGAGACCGTGACGGCCACCGTACCGGTCTTTCCTTCGCTCGTCGCCGTGATGGTCGCCGACCCCACCGTGACCGCCGTTACCAGACCTGCGCTCGACACCTTCGCGACCGACGTGTTCGACGACGACCAGGTGATCGTCCGGCCGCCTAACGCAGTACCGGTCGAGTCGCGCGGCGTCGCGGTGATCGTGAGCGTGTCACCTGTCACCATGGACGCAGTGGTCGGATTCATCGACACCGTCGCCACCGGAGCCGCCAGAGCCTGAACCGCCACGGATGCCCCGCCGCTCACGCTGCCCGTCGTCGCCGTGATCGTCGCGCTGCCTGCGCCTTGTCCCGTGACAAGGCCGGTGCTCGAAACCGTCGCGACGCCGGCGTTGTTGCTCGCCCAGCTGATGATGGACCCGGTCACCACGTTGCCGCTGCTGTCCTTCACGGTCGCGCTGAGCTGCGATGTTGCACCTTGCGTCAGCGACACCGACGATGGCGAAACCACCACGATTGCCGCCGCTGCCTGGGCAACGGTGATCTTCACGTGCGTCTTCTTCTTGCCCGCCGAAGCGGTGACTGTTGTCGTTCCTGACGAGACACCGGTCACCACACCAGTGCTGCTGATCGATGCGAGCGTCGGATCCCCCGACGACCAAGACACGGTGGTCGACATCGTTTGTCCGTCCGCGTTGCGAACGTTCGCTGTGAGCTGCGCGGATTGCTTTGGCTGGATCGACACCGACGCCGGCGAGACGACAACCGTGTCGGGCTCGAGCGGCGATACCGTGATGTCCGCCGTCGAGCTAATGCCTTCCGAGGTAGCCGTGATGACCGCGGTGCCCTGTGCAATGCCTGACACCGAGCCTGTTGATGACACCGCGGCAACCGACGGATTGCTGCTCGACCATGTAATAGTACGGCCGCTGAGCGCATTCCCGTCTGCGTCGCGCGGCGTGGCGGCAAGTTGCAGGACGTCGCCAACCAGGATGTCGGCGCTGGACGGCGTGAGCTGCACCGACGCGACGGCCGGCGGCATTACATTCACCGAGGCGGTGCCCACCTTCGAGGCGCCCGCCGCGATGATTTCTGTCGAACCGATCTTTTTCGTGGAGACGTTGCCGTTCGCGTCGACGATGGCGACCGTCGTGTCTTGGCTGGACCAGGTAACCGATTGACCTGAGACCGCGTCGCCGGAGTTGTCCACGGCGACGGCTTGGAACGACACGTGGCCGCCCAACGGTACGCTCGCGGATGTCGGCTGCATCCTGATGGCGACGACCTCGTTCGGGAGGTCGAGCTGCGGCGAGGATGTGTCGAGACAGGCGACAGCGGCGAGCGTGACGATGAACACGGCCGCTGATGTTACGCCGAGATGGGGACGCATGCCAAACCCTCCGTGAAGGATCCGTTCGGCGGCCCGACTGGCGTGACGCGTCTCAAGACGCGCGGTAGCCTCGTAGCTTTGCGTCGCCGGCTTTCGCCGGGTTTGCCGTTGTCGCGGCCCCTCGGGGAGGGGACGTGCGATCGTGCCTCGTTTCGATTGTGTACTGTGCTGCTTTCGGGAGACGCCTATTCGTTGGGCGCGTAACTATAAGAAAATTCACATACTTACAGCGTGGTCGCGGCGCGAGAAAATGTTACGCCGGCCACGAATTGTTGCACGGACAGGAAAGGATGATCGGAGCGATGTGACAAGACGCGTTGCGCCGTGCGATCGTCCTTGGCGATGCAGTGATGACATCGCCTCTGGCGATTCATGGCGAGTCATGACATCGTGCGGTCGCGACCTGCGTGTGGTTCGGAACGCAACACGACCACGACGTCGTCAATCCGCGTTTTCACCCGAACCTCGTGTCTCGCGTCGCGCCGCATGGGTGCGATGTCCCGCGCCGATGACTCCACGCGTTCTCTTCGTCGGAAATTTCCTGTCCAGCTCGAGGGCGAGCGTGACGGTGGGCGAAGCACTGGCTGCACGACTGGCTTCGGCGGGTTGGACCACACTGACGACATCGGGCAAGCGGCGGCGTCTCGCGCGACTTGCCGACATGGTGAGCACGGTCTGGCGGCGACGCGCCGACTATGACGTGGCCGTGGTCGACGTCTATTCCGGCGCCGCGTTCGTCTGGGCCGAGGCGGTGACTGCGTCGCTCCGCGCCGCGCGGCGGCCGTACGTACTCACGCTGCACGGCGGCAATTTGCCGGCGTTCGCAGCGCGGTGGCCACAGCGGGTTCGGCGCTTGCTGCGCGACGCGTACACGGTCACCACGCCATCCATGTATCTCCGGGACCGTCTGCGTCACGTGCGAGAGGACCTCGCGCTGGTCCCCAACGCGATCGAGCTCGAGTCATATCGATTTCGCGAGCGGACGCGCGCGGCCCCGCGGCTTGTTTGGCTGCGCGCCTTTCATCGCGTGTACAATCCGACGCTCGCCGTGCAAACGGTATCACGCCTAACGGAAGCCATTCCGGATGTCCACCTGACGATGGTCGGATCGGATACCGGCGACGGAACGCACGCCGCCACCCGGGATGCCATCGCCGAGGCCGGACTCGGCGCGCACGTGGAGCTCCGTGGCGGCGTGCCCAAGGCCGATGTACCGAACGTCCTGAGCCAGGCGGACGTCTTTCTGAACACGAGCACGATCGATAACACGCCCGTGAGCGTGATCGAGGCGATGGCATGCGGCCTGTGCGTCGTGAGCACGTCGGTAGGCGGTATTCCGTTTCTGCTGGACGACGCGCGCGACAGTCTCCTGGTGCCGAGCGGCGACCCAGATGCGATGGCGGCGGCGGTGACGCGCATCGTCGTCGAGCCCGAGTTGGCGGCCGGTATGTCACGCCGCGCGCGCGCCAAGGTAGAAGCGTTCGATTGGAGCGCGGTCCTGCCCCAGTGGGAATCGATACTCGAACGTGTCGCGGCGACCGGCGCGTGAATCGGCGGCTGGTGGGTCTCTATCATCGCTTGCCCACGCCGGCGCGCAACGCGGCGGCGGCGATGCGCGGGCTGTACCTCCGCGCATGGCGTTACGGTCCGGAGACGGATCGCATGGCGGACGAGGCGATCGAGCGTGAGCAATGGAGCGCGGGGCAATGGGCCGCGTGGCGGAGCGAGCGTGTGGGCACGGTCCTCGAGCGCGCGGCAACGCGCGTGCCATACTACCGCGACCAGTGGGCTGCGCGCCGGCGCGCCGGGGATCGCGCATCGTGGGAGGTGCTGGAGAACTGGCCCATTCTGGAGAAGGAAACCGTGCGCCAGTTAGGCATCGGGCTGCTGGCCGACGATTGCGACAGCAGGCGGATGTTTCACGAGCACACGAGCGGCACCACGGGTACGTCGCTCGATCTCTGGTGGAGTCGTGTGACCGTGAGGGGATGGTACGCGCTGTTCGAGGCGCGCTGGCGCCGCTGGTACGGCGTCACGCGGAACGATCGGTGGGCGATCATTGGCGGCCAACTGGTGACGCCGGTTGCGCGGCGCACGCCGCCGTTCTGGGTGTGGAATCCTGCGCTGCGGCAGCTCTACTTGTCGGCGTATCATCTGGCCCCGGACCTCGTGCCTTTTTATTTGGACGCGATGCGACGCTACCGCATCCGCCATCTCTTCGGCTACAGCTCGGCGCTCCACGCGCTGGCGTTAGGCGCGGGCGCGGGCGGCGCGACCAACTTGCATTTGGCCGTCGTGACCACGAACGCCGAGCCGCTCTACCCGCATCAGCGGGAGGCAATCACCGCGGCGTTCGGTTGTCCGGTGCGCGAGACGTACGGCATGGCGGAGATTGTGACGGCGGCGAGCGAGTGTGCGGCCGGCCGCCTGCACGAGTGGCCGGAGGTCGGTATCGTGGAGTGCACGGCGACCGACGCGATGTTAGGCGACGACGAATCCGTCGGTGACCTGGTGTGCACGGGCCTGCTGAACGCCGACATGCCGCTGGTGCGGTACCGCGTCGGAGATCGCGGCGCGTGGGACTCCGACTCGTCGCCCTGTGGATGCGGTCGGACCCTGCCGCGCATTGCTCGCCTCGAGGGGCGCGCCGATGACACACTGTTCACGCGCGACGGACGCGCGGTGGGACGGATGGATCCCGTGTTCAAGAGCCGCGCACCGGTGCGCGAGGCGCAGATCGTTCAGGAGGCGTTGGACCGCGTTCGCCTGCGAGTGGTGCCGGCGGACGGCTATACGTCCGCCGACGGCGTGGCGATCGCGGCGCGCATCCGCGATCGGTTAGGCGATGTCGTCGTGACCGTGGACGAAGTGACCGAGATCCCACGCACGGCGAACGGCAAGCTGCGAGCGGTCATCTGCCAGCTGCCGGAATCGGAACGCGCGCGCTTGCGCGCGAACGCCGCGCGCCCGTGAAGCTCACAATTCTGACGCAGTACTACCCGCCCGAAATCGGCGCGCCGCAGCGCCGGCTGTCGAGCCTCGTGAGGCACTTCGTGCGCGCGGGGCACGAGGTACGCGTGCTCACCGCGATGCCCAACTATCCGCACGGCGCGATCTACCCTGGATACGGCGGCGCCGCGCGCCGCGAAACGATCGATGGCGCGTCCGTCCTCCGAACATGGATCGTGCCGACGCAGCGGACGAACTACGTGCATCGACTGGCCAACTATTTCTCGTTCGTCGGCTCGTCGGCGGCGATCGGGACGGTGATGGAGCCGAGGCGCGCCGACTATCTCCTCGTCGAGAGTCCGCCGCTCTTTCTCGGCATGAGCGGCGCGTGGTTGAGCCGTGTCCAGCGGGCGCGGTTGATCATGAACGTCAGTGACCTGTGGCCGGAGAGCGCGATTCGGTTAGGCGTGGTACGCGAGGGGAGCCTGGTGCATCGTGCGAGCGCGCGGCTCGAGCGGTGGTGCTATCGGCGCGCGTGGATGATCACGGGGCAAAGCCGCGAGATCGTGGCGGACATTGAGGAGCGCATGCCGGGGCGCCGCACCTACCATCTCTCGAACGGCGTCGAGGTGAGCGAGTTCGGTCCCGAACATGCCGGCCGCGAGGCGCGTGCGGCGCTCGGCAGCAACGGCGATGGATCGTGTCTGGCCTTGTACGCTGGGCTGCACGGGATCGCGCAGGGTTTGCCGCAGCTGCTGGCGGCCGCTTCGATGCTCGAGGGCGAACACACGCCCATGGACATGGTGTTCATCGGCGAGGGGCCGGTGAAGCAGGGTCTGCAGCGTGAAGCCGGTGCGCGCGGTCTCGAGCGTGTGCGCTTTCTCGATGCGCGGCCGCCGAACGCGCTGCCGGCGCTCCTCGCGTCGGCCGACATCCTGCTGGTGCCGTTAGGGATGTCGATCCCGGGTGCCGTGCCGTCCAAGTTATACGAGGCGATGGCATCGGGGCGGGCGGTCGTGCTCGTCGCGACCGGCGAAGCGGCGGCCATCGTGCGCCAGCACGATGCCGGCCTCGTGGTCGAGCCGGGCGATGTTGCCGGTCTCGCCGCCGCGCTGCGCACCCTGCGCGACGATCCCGTCCGCCGCGGCGCGTTAGGCGAGAACGGCCGGCGGGCTGCGGTGCAGTTCTTCGATCGGAGCGGCATCGCGGCGCGCTTCATCGACACGTTGGAGGCGGCGCTGCCGTGACGGACGCATCCGCGCAAAGCGAAGAACAACGCATCCGCAGCGTGTACGCCGGGCGCACGAACACGGCCAAGTATTCGTGGTTCTCGAGCGGTCAGCAGCTCATTCTGCAGGGCGCGGCCCGCGCGCTCCTCGACGCACTCCGCCGCGCCGGCGTGTCGCGGTTAGACGATGTGCGAGTGCTCGAAATCGGGTGCGGCAGCGGGCACTGGCTGCGCGAGCTCGTGCAGTGGGGTGTGCGGCCCGATCACGTCGTCGGCATCGATCTCATTTCGGAACGACTCGGCGATGCACGCGCGCGCTGCGCGCCAAGTGTGCGACTGGCCACGGCGAGTGCGGCGGCGCTGCCGTTCGCGGACGGCTCATTCGACGTCGTCCTGCAATCCACCGTGCTAACGTCTGTCCTCGATGCGGCCGTGCGTGAACGAATCGCCGGTGAGATGATGCGCGTGCTCAGTCCGCGGGGTTTGGTGTTGTGGTACGACTTCCTCGTCGACAATCCGCGGAATCACGATGTACGTGGCGTAGATCGTCGCGAACTGTCGCGGCTGTACCCCGGGTGGGAACTCGACGTCCGCCGGGTCACGCTTGCGCCACCCATCGCGAGGTTCCTCGCACCTCGGATGTGGACGTTGGCGGCGGTCCTATCGGCCATTCCCTTCCTGTGCACGCATTTCGCAGGGACGTTACGTCGGATGGCACGTTGACTGGTTCAGCAGCGATCGCTGTGGCGATGCCACAACAATTCGCGCGTCGACGCCACCGTCGATTTCTACTCTCAAGATTGATCCCACCTACAGGGCCGTAACGCGTAAGTCTCGGCAGTTTCGGCTGCATTGACCCATGCATATGTCGCCGATAGTGTGTGTCCGCTCTCGCGTTAGAGCACTCTAAGAGATCGGCCCCTTGTTTGCCGAGCATGGCAGGGGATTCGGAACGATTTTTTTCACCGGACCTGGAGCGCATACGGATGTACTCGTCGGAATCGAAGGTTCTCGCGGGTTCCAATACGACGGAAGGACGGTCCACGCCGGCGGGTTCGGCTGCCCCTGGGATGCGTCGGAGCCTCGATCGGGCGGCGCAGATCGCGACATATCGTGAAGTTCCGCAGCGCGTTCGGTCGTCGGTGTCGTCGACCTATACGCCTCGTGAGAACTTCCTTGCGTTCTCGCCACCGCTCATCGGAGAGGAAGAAATCGACGAGGTGGTGGACACGCTGCGTTCCGATTGGCTGACGACGGGCCCGAAGACTCGCCGCTTCGAACAGGATTTCGCTCGCTATGTCGGCGCGAACGACGCACTGGCGTTGAACTCGTGCACGGCCGGTCTTCACACGGCGCTGGCTGCGTTAGGCATCGGCCCAGGGGACGAGGTCATCACGACGCCGATGACCTTCGCGGCGACCGTGAACGTCATCGAGCACGTCGGCGCGCGCCCCGTGCTGGTCGACGTGGAGCCGGACACGCTCAACATCGATCCGATCGCGATCGAGCAAGCGATCTCGCCCAGGACGCGCGCGATCCTCGCGGTGCACTACAGTGGGCATCCGGCGGACCTGGACGCGATCGAGGAGTTGGCGCGCGAAAACGATCTCTTCGTGATCGAAGACGCCGCGCACGCGCTGCCGGCGCGCTACAAGAATCGCATGATCGGCGCGGGCCGGAATCCGACGGCTTTCAGCTTCTACGCGACGAAGAATCTCACGACGGGCGAAGGCGGCATGCTCACGGGGAGCGATGAATTCCTCGAGCGTGCACGGCCCTTCAGCCTGCACGGCATGACGCGCGATGCGCTGAGCCGCTATGCGAAGGGCGGCAGCTGGCGTTACGAGATTCTGTCGCCGGGCTTCAAGTACAACATGACGGACATTCAGGCCGCCATGGGATTGTGCCAGCTGCGCAAGCTCGAGTGCTTCGATGCGCGGCGCCGCGAAGTCGTCGAGATGTACAACGACGCGTTCGCCGGCGAGGATGCGCTGGAGCTGCCGGTCGAGCGCCACGATGTGCGGCACGCGTGGCACCTGTATGTGCTGCGGCTCCGTCCGGACGCGCTGCGCATTGGACGCGATGAGTTCATCGACGAACTGACCGCGCGCAACATTGGTACGTCGGTGCACTTCATTCCCGTGCACCTGCATCCGTACTATCGGGACCGGTACGGCTACGACGAACAGGATTTTCCCGTTGCGGTGGGCAACTTCGAGCGCATGCTCAGCCTGCCGTTGAACCCCCGGTTGACGTCGCCCGACGTCGGCGACGTCATCGAGGCCGTTCTCGACATCGTTCGTACGTATCGTCGGTGACGCACATGAAGCGTGTCGTCGATGTCGCGGTGTCCGCGCTCGCCCTGGCATTGTTGTGGCCGCTGGGGCTGGTGATCGCGGCGGCTGTGACGTTAGGCGACGGCGGTCCGGCGTTCTTTCGACAAGAGCGCGTCGGCCGCGGCGGCCGCACGTTCCGCATGTGGAAGTACCGGACGATGATCGTCGATGCGGAACGTGGCGGCCGCCACCTCACCGTGGGGGAAGACCCGCGCGTGACGCGCGTGGGAGCCGTGCTGCGCCGCACGAAACTCGATGAGCTGCCGCAGTTGCTCAACGTGCTGCGCGGCGAGATGAGTCTCGTGGGCCCGCGGCCAGAGGTCCCACACTACGTTGCGCTCTACAGCCCCGACCAGCGCGCAGTGCTGAGCCTAACGCCCGGCATCACGGACCCCGCCTCCCTTCGCTACCGCGACGAGAGCGAGGAGCTCGCGGAGTCGGCCGAGCCCGAGCGGACGTACGTCGACCACATTCTGCCGGAGAAGATTCGACTCAATCTCGCGTATGCGGCGCAGGCGACGTGGCTCACCGACATCGGCGTGATCTGGGCGACCCTGCGCACGCTGCTCGCGCGCGGACAATCCGGTGACGTCCAGTCGGAATCGACGCCGTCGGCGGACGATGCAGGACGAGAGTCGATGGCGCAATCTGCCGTCGGCCGCTAAGCGAGCGCTCCTCGCTTCACTGAACCGTACCGAAATGCTGCCTCCTTCACTCATTCGCTATCGCCGGCCCCTCGTCTTCAGCGCGCACGCCGCGCTGACAGTGATCGCGTATGCCGCGGCGTTCCTGCTGCGGTTCGACGGTCGGGTGCCGGCTGCAGCGGCGAGAGCGTTTGGCGACACGGTGCTCATGCTCGTCGCCATGCGGCTGGCGCTTTTCACGCTGTTCGGCATGCATCGCGGCTTCTGGAAGCACTTCAGCCTGCACGATCTCATCACGCTCGGCAAAGCGATTGGGTTAGGCACACTCTGCTTCGGCGCCTGTCTTTGGGCCCTCGGCGACCTCGGGGCGGTGCCTTCGTCGGTGGTGGTGCTCGAGGGCATGTTGACGCTGATGTTGTTAGGCGGAACCCGGCTGGCGGTGCGATACTCGCTCGAAGGCCGCCTCACCAGGCGCTCGGCGATGTGTCGACGCGTGCTCGTCGTCGGTGCCGGCGAAGCGGGCGAGCGACTGCTGAGACAATTGAACCACGACGCCGACCGGGCGCTTCGGGTCGTGGCGCTGGTGGACGACGACCCGGGGAAGCAACGCCGGTCGCTCCACGGTATTCGCATAGCCGGCCGGATTCGCGATCTGCCCGACATCGTCGTGCAACACCGCATCCAACTGGTCGTGATCGCAATCTCCAGTGCGACGCCCGATCAGATGCGACAAATCGTGGAACACTGTCTGGCGGTGAAAGTCGAGTTCAAGCGCCTGCCGTCAATGCGCGAGATGCTCGAGGGCACCGCGAAGCCTGGCGCGCTCGCCGACATCGAGCTTGAGCACCTGTTGGTCCGCGAGCCGGTGACGTTCGACGAAGCGCGTGTTTCGGGCGACGTGGGCGGCAGCGTCGTGCTGATTACGGGCGGCGCCGGGTCGGTTGGCTCTGAGCTCGCGCGCCAACTGGCTCGGGCGAAGCCGGCAAAGCTGGTGCTCGTGGAGCAAGCCGAGAGCGCCTTGTACTACGTCGATTTGGAGTTGCGGCGCACGCATCCGGAGATCGAGGTCGTGCCAATCGTGTCGGACATCACGGATCCGCTGTCTCTCGAGCGAATCTTCGAACAGTATCAACCGGAGCACGTCTATCATGCGGCGGCGTACAAGCACGTGCCGCTGATGGAAACGAACGTCTCGGAAGCGGTTCGCAACAACGTGCTCGGTACCTTGTACGTGGCAGAGTGTGCGGCGCGTTGGAAGGCGCGCAAGTTCGTCCTCATCTCCACGGACAAAGCGGTGCGTCCGTCGAGCGTGATGGGCGCCACGAAGCGTGTCGCCGAGCGCATTGTGTTAGGCTGGCCGTCGCTGCGGTCGTCGAGCACCGAGTTTCGGGCGGTCCGCTTCGGGAATGTGTTGGGCAGCGAAGGGAGCGTCGTGCCGTTGTTCCGGCGGCAGTTGGCGTTGGGCGGCCCGCTCACGGTCACCCATCGTGACATCGAGCGCTATTTCATGACCATCACCGAAGCCGCGCAGTTGGTGTTGCACGCGGCGACGCTGGCCGACGCGGCGGGTCGCATTACGATGCTCGACATGGGAAGGCCAATCCGGATTTTGGATCTGGCCGAGAACCTGTTGCGGTTGTCGGGACTCGAGCCGTACCGGGACGTGCAGATCGTATTTACCGGTCTACGGCCTGGTGAGAAACTGAAGGAAGAGCTCATGTCGGACGTGGAGCAAGCAGTTCCGACAGGGCTCGAAAAGGTCAGCGTCGTGCAGACCGATGAAGTCGATGGGGCGACTGTGCAACAGACTGTAGGCCGCCTGCTCGCCGCGATGAGTTCCGGAGATACGAGCGCGGCTTTGAGCACCCTACGCGAGCTTGTGCCTGAATGCGTGGCGCCGCTCCGAGGCATGGCGGTTGCCCAGACGCCTAGCGCGCCTACGCGGCGGGAACGGGCTTCGCGCGTGCAGTCGTCTCGCGCTGCGGCAGCACCAGCGTAGGGCCGGAGGTCGAGTCTTCCGCGTTCGCGGAAGTTTGCCGGAGGGGCCACTCGGGTGTAAGCTGAGGGGCAGCCGGTCCGCCGCCGCACGACTCATTGGACGGGCAGCACAACACGATGCCTCACTACTTGCCCCCCTCAAATCGACGCGGGATGCCCGGCGCCTACGCGGCGCCGCCGGCTCGGCGTGAGCCGGACCGCAGCCTAGATGAGGAAGCCACGCTTGCGCCCATGGACCTGCGCCAGATGCTGGTCATGTTGCGCCAGCGTGTCTGGCTGATCCTTGGGATTACGCTGGCTTTCGGTGGATTGGCCACGTGGTTTGCGCTGACGTCGGCGCCCGAGTTCGAGGCGACGGCGACCGTTCGCCTTACGGACTCGCGCCGGCAGCTCACGGGCGGCCTCGTGGACGCCACGCCGTCGACGCCGCTTCGGCCCAGCTCGGATCCGGTGTTGTCCGAGGTCGCGGTGTTGATGAGCCGTGAAGTGGTGGGGCAGGTTGTGGATTCGATCCAGAGCTTGCGGATGCGGACCGATGGGTTCAACCAGCGGGTAATCGAGCAGTTCAGCCTTTCCGCCGGTGGTAGCATCCGTCGACTGCCGACGATCAGCCTGTCCTTCGATTCCCATGGCGCTACGGCGAGCATGGCTGGCACGGGAGCCGTGCGCGCACCCTATGGTCAGGCGATGCGAGTGGGCGACGTGCAGTTTGTGGTGAGCGGGAAGCCCGAGGCGTCGAAGCACGGGGACATGATTGTGCTGAGCCGCGACGACGCGGTGGACCGTCTCGTCAAGAGCATTCATGCAAAGCCGCGCGAAGGCACCGACGTCATCGACGTGTCGTTGGCATCGACGGATCCGATGCTCGCGCAGCGCGTGGTGAATACGTTGGTCGCGGTCTTTCAGCAGAACAGCATCGAGGATGCGGCGCAGGAGGCGCGGCTCCGCCGGCAATTCATCGAAACACAGCTGCGGCAGAATGATTCGCTGTTGACCATGGCGCGGGTGGCGCTGAGCGCGTTCCGCTCGAATGAAAAGGCCTATAGCGCGCGCGAGAAATTCCAGGCGCAGGCGAGCGATGTGGCGCGCGTCCAGGATCAGATTCGCGACGTGCAGATGCAGCAGCGCATGTACGCGTCGGTGTTGCAGCAGCTGCAGGCGGGCAAGGGACGCGAAAGCCTCCAGCAGTTAGGCGCGGCGTTGTCGGCGCAGGGGTCGGCGGCGAGTCCGATCATCACGGATCAGTATCAGGCGCTGCTGCGATTGCAGACATCGCGCGACTCGCTCCTCACGTTGGGCGCAGCCTCGACCAACCCGGACGTGAAGCGCATCGACGACCTCGAATCGACGGCGGTGACGCGACTCGGCTCCGTGCTGCAGGGCGTCCAAACGGCGTTGGCGCAGCGGCTGACCACGCTGCAGGGGCTCAAGGCTTCGAGCGCGGACGTGCTGGCGACGATTCCGGCGTCGGACGCCGACGAAGCGCGCCTAACGGAGCGCGAAGAAGCCTATCAGAAGATCGCGGACCAGCTGCGCGATGAATTTCAGAAGGCGCGCCTCGCCGAAGCTGCCGAAGTCGGCTCGGTGGAGATCGTGGACGTGGCGCCGCCGCCGCGCTCGCCGATTGGTACACCCGCGAGCACGAAGATTCTGTTCGGCGTGTTGCTCGGGCTGTTCTTCGGTTCCGGACTCGCGTTGGTGATCGAACATCTCGATCAGTCGATCCGCGGCCGCGACGATGTGGAAGCGACGTTGCAGCTGCCGGGTCTGGCGGTGATTCCGAAACTGGACAACGCGATGCTGCCGACGCGCGTCCGCAAGGCGCTGACGTCGAGCTCGAACGGCTCGACGAACGGTGCGTCGAAACAGGTATCGGCCAAGCTCGTGACGCTGAACGACTCGCGCTCCGTCGGTGCGGAAGCCTACCGCACGCTGCGCACGAAGCTGTTGTTCTCGCGGGCGCTGAGCTCGCTCAAGACCATCGTGGTGACGAGCCCGTTCGCGCAGGATGGCAAGTCGACGGTGGCCGCGAACCTCGCGACGACGTTCGCGCAGCACGGGATGCGGACGCTGCTCATCGACTGCGACTTACGGCGCCCGACGCAGCACGAAGTCTTCGGCGTATCGAGCCGCCCTGGCCTAACGGACCTCCTGACGTCGGACGAGCTGATTCCCGGCGCGGGCCGGCGCACGAGCGTCGAGAATCTGTCGCTCATCACGGCGGGACCGCTGCCGCCCGACCCGCCGGAGCTGGTGGGCAGCGCGCGCATGCGCTCGCTCCTCGAGAAGTTAGGCGAAACGTTCGACGTGATCGTGCTCGACACGCCGCCGGTGCTGCCGGTCGCGGACTCGGCGATTCTCGCGTCGCTGGCGGACGGCGTGCTGCTGGTGGTGCGCGCCGGTCAGACGGATCGTCGCGCGGCGCAGCTCGCGGTGCAGCAGCTGCAGGACGTGGATGCGCGGATCCTGGGCGCGGTGCTCAACGATCCGAACGAACAGGTGCCGTTGTACGACACCTACGGCTACGCCACCTACTACGGATACGCGACCAAAGAGTGAGGCGTCGCGGGAACCGCGGACTGCGACGGCCCGGCACCGTTAGGCGCTGGGCCGTCGTGCATCGTCAGGGCGCGGCGGGCGTCCACACCGGGAACAGGTTGGTGCCGGCGTCGGTGGTGAGCGGTGTGAGTCGTGCGCCGTTGGCGCCGATGATGTAGACCTGCCAGGCGCCGTCGTGCTGGGCCATGAAGGCGAGCTTGCGGCCGTCGGGAGACCAGGTCGGGAACGTCGAGAAGTCGGCGCCATCGGTGACGGTGATGTCGCCTGAGCCGTCGGCGGCCATCACGTGCAGCCGCGCGTTGCCGCTGGCGGGCACCACGACATACGCAATGCGCGAGCCGTCTGGAGAGTACACCGGCGCGGTGGCGGGATCCGCGGATTGCGTGAGCGCGTGCGCATCGGAGCCATCGGGCGCCATCGTGTAGATCTGGGCCGAGCCGCCGCGCGCGCTGGCGAACGCGATGCGCGATCCGTCGGGCGACCAGCTGGGGTGCTCATCGCCGGAGGAGTCTGCCGTTAGGCGCGTTAGGCGGCTGCCGTCGGCGTTGATGACGTAGATCGCGAGGAACCCATCGCGCGCCGACTCGAACGCGATGCGCGATCCGTCGGGCGACCACGCGGGGAACCAATTGAAGCCACCCGCACTCGTCACGGCGTGGATCCCGGTGCCACCACGGTTCATGGCGTAGATCTCGAAGTTCCCGCCTGCACCGCGGTTGCTCGCAAACGCAACACGGGAGCCATCGGTGGACCATGCGGGCGTGAGGTCGCTCGCGGTGCCGTCGCTCACGCGCGCGACGCCGCTGCCGTCGCTCTCGATCGCGTAGATCTCGTCCGGGCCCGCGCGTTCGGACACGAATGTCAGCGGACGCGCCGCGCAGGCGATGTGAAACGTGACCGTATCGAGACCAACGGGGACGACCGCGACCGACACGGGACTCGTGCCGTCGAGCACACAATTGACGGCAAGGTTGCCGATGCCGACGCTATGACGGCCCATCTCGACCGTGGTAAATGCATAGAGTGAGGAGTCGCCGAGTGCGACAGGCGATTTGCCATCGAGCGATACGGTGTACGGATCGACGGCGAGGTCGACGCCCGTGGTGCGTGTCATCACGCGCAGTGCGCCGCCGGATAGGGTGGCATCGTGACATGCGACTGCCGCGAGCAGCATGGGGGCCGTCGCGAGCGCTCGAACGATGCGAGACAAACGGAGCGATGGGCGGCGCGACGGTGTGGCGTGGAGCGACATGGGTCCTCCTTCGGAGCGAGAACGCGACATTCTCCGAGTAGTGGACCGTTGGGGTTGCGTTCGGGTCACCAGCGGTCGCGCGGGTGTGTTTCCCCGCATCGTGACACGCTTCGTTGGGCATGCGCGTGTAAAAAAAACAGACCCGAACCGGTCGCTTTGACAAAGAAAATTGTATGGCCGAGGTCGTATACCTTATTGGCTCCCATAAAGTAAGTTGGCCTCTGCATTGCACGCGTTTACGTAGTCCCGATGATGCACAACGGGAGTCGGCTTGAAACGAATGTCGCCGACGTCGGCGCGGCGATTTGCGGCGAAGGCGATGAGAGGACAGCCTACTTGGAGGAGTGATCAACGATGGCCAGCACCAGTCACATGACCAAGAGCAACAGGGGCTTCGCGGCAATGGATACGTCGAAGCAGCGCGAGATCGCGAGCAAGGGTGGACGCGCCGCGCATGCACAAGGAACCGCGCACGAGTTCTCGCCCGACGAAGCACGCGAAGCGGGACGCAAGGGCGGCATGGCGGTGAGCCGCGATCGCGATCACATGTCGTCGATTGGGCGGAAGGGCGGCGAAGCCCGCGGTGCCGCGCGGCGCAACGGCTCGTCGAGCAACGGCGCGAGCGCGCGCTTCTAGACAGGCGAACAAGGCCGGACACCTACGGACAGTGCCGGACCGCTCTAGACCGATGCTGTAGGGGCAAGAGGACGACGGGATCACGTACTCCCGTCGCCCTTGATGTCACGGGAAGCGGTAGGGCGTGAAATCCTTCCAGAGCTGCTCGATCATCGCAGGCTGGATGGGAATGGATACGGGCTTGTCCGGTTGGGCCGCGTCGACGATGCGCACCGCATAGGCGGCCGTCGTTCCCACCGCACGCGGTGCGAAGTCGCGAATGCGATACACATAGATGCCTTGCATGGGCACCTGACGTCCGGTCGCACGCATCTCATCGACATTGAGCACGGCGGGAATCCGCACCTTCTCCACGGGCACGATGGGCACACCATCGCGTGTGATCACCATCGACTTGAAGTTGCCGCCGCCGAAGTTCTGCAGCTTGTCCGCCTCGTAGAATGGGAACGCGGCCGCTTCGGGCATCGCGTTCACGATGACGACGGCGCGGCGATCATCCAGATAATCCCGCCAATCGCGCCACCCTTCGATCGGATCGATGCGACGCCACTGCGCCGCCTTTCGCGGGTCGTCGTGTTTGCGCGCGGCAAGCGCTTTGTCCGCTTGGACCTGGCGCCACGCCATGACTTGCGGCGTCATGACCAGCACGCGGAATGGGCCGCCGCCGGTGCGATAGACGTCGAGGTCCAGTCGAGGCAGGGCGCTCACGGCATCGATCGGCGCCTTGGGGAACGGATCGGGCGGCAACACCGGCAGCAGCGAATCCGTGGGCGCCGCCGCGCCTAACGATGGAAGCGCGGTGCGGGCGCGTTGCAGGGCGTCGACGACAGACGAAACCGGAGTCGAGGACGCGACGCGTGGTCCCGCGCTGACGTCGGAGAGCGCCAACTGGCTTTCACGTGTGCTGTTCAGCGCGATCACGTAGCCATCGAGATTGATGAGCGGACCGCCGGTATTGAGCCAGTTCACGCCGGCGTCGCTCACGATCGCGTGGTCGTCGGCCGAGCTCACGATGCCGATCGACAGGACGGACAGACGGTTGAGCGGTGAGCCTAGTGCGAGTACGCGGTCGCCGGCGGTCGGCGCGGTGCTCTTACTGCTGTCGAAGAGCGGCAGCACGGCGCACGCGCCGCAGTGACTCATGTTGATCGCGAGGACCGCAACGTCCTTGTCCTCGTCGCTGACGAGCGGTTTGGCGTAGACCTTGGTGGCCGAATCGATCTGGACACGCACTTCGTCCGCGCCCTTGATGAGATGCGCGTTGGTCACGACGAGCCCGGTCGAGTCGACGAGGAACCCGGTGCCGCGCCCGGTGCCGAACACGGTGAACACGCCGCTCTTGTACTTGGCGAAAATCTCGCGCTCGACGTTCTCGTGCCTAACGGCCTTGGCCGGCGTCTTGGGCGAGGCGGCGCTGTCGGTTGGGCCGGCGCTGTTCGCGGGCTGCGCACTGTCGGCGGAGGGTGGCGTGGTCGATGCACCCGCCGTGGCACCGGTGGGCGTCGCGGCTGGCGGCGGAGCGGCGGCGGCCGCGAGCGTGTCGATCATCGCGTTCCGCTGCGTGAGCTCGATCGGCCGCATGTCCTTCGAGAATGTCTGGTAGAACGCCCACCGATAGCGCGCATTGCCGATCGTCACGCTGCGCGCGCTCTCGATGCGGTATACGCCTTCCTTGAACGATCCGTCCGCCGAGCCATCGAGATCGGTGGACGTGCGCGTGGTATCGCCGTGCGGGCCGATGATGAAGAGGTCCATCTGCGGTACCGGTCGCACCGCGAGATCGGCGCCGACGACGGCGGCGCGAATCTTCACCGGGAACGTCGTGTCGGGAGGTGGCGCGACGACAACCGGCGCGGGCGGCATGGCGGCTTTAGCGCTGTCTTCGGCCGAGGGCTTGGGGTGATCCGGTCCGCAGACGGACGAGAGGTCGGTAATGAGCGACGCGGTGGCGCCGGCACGGCGGAGGCGGCTCTTGGCGTCGTCATCGAAGCTGAACGAGACGCAGTTCTGCTTGGCCAGCGCGAGAACGCGCTTGCTCGGCACCTTGTTCTTGACCAGGTCCGTGATGTCGGAGAGCGAATACGAATTCGCGGACTGGGCGCGCGCGAGGGCGGGTAGACCCGGCAGGGCGAGGAGCAATGCGCCGGCGGCGAGCGCGCGACGCGTGCGACGGGAACCAATTGATGAGCGCATAGGCATCAGGGGCAATCCGGTCCTGTCTGGCCGCGGCGCTCGTCGAGTTGTTTTTCGGCGCGGCAGGCGGCGCGGTTGGCGTCGATTGCGTGTGAGAGGTCGCGGCGGAGCGCGGCGGCCTGCGAGGTCGTCGCGTACTCTTTGCCGAGTTGGCGGATCTGGTCTGTGGCTTGGGCAAATCGCACCCGGGCGCCCTCGTACTCGCCATCGGACATGCGCGACCGGCCGACTTCGATGTTGTCGCGAATGGGCGAGAGCACAGAGTCCAGGTCGGCGGGTGGAGGTACTGCCTGACTGGCGGCACTCGAGTCGGGCGCGGCGGCCGATGCCGTGGGCACGACTGTGGTCGAGTTGGCAACAGTCGCCGAAGCGGTCATCGAGGCGGCGGACTTGGTGCTCGAGCTGTCGGAGCGGGCTGGTGTCGAGTCGTGGCGCGTGCTGTCGCGGGCGGCGAGGGCCGCGGCCCGGCCTGGGGAGGCCGGCGCGTTAGGCGTTGACGCGGCCGGCGAGGTCCCGTTAGGCGACGTCGTGCTGGGAGTGGCAGCGGCCGACGTCACCGCGGGCGGCGCCGGTTTGATGCGCGATGTGAACACGAACCAGGCGGCCCCGCCCCCGACGATGATCGCCAAGACGATGAATGCCGTCAGCACAACGCGGCCCGCGCCGGCGCCGTCGACCTGCGTTGGCGCGCCGGCGATGAGCGGCGTTGGGCGGCGGCTGACCTGTCGTGTGGCCGGCGGCGTGGGCGCCGGCGTCGGAGACGGGGTCGGCGCCGGTGCGACCGGGCGCTGCACCGTCGGTGCGTTCGGGTGCGGAACGGCGATGGCCAGGGTGCCGGTGCTCAAGAATGCGCTCAGCGGCATGGCCGCCACCGCGCGGACGAGGTCGCGGCCGAACTGGCTGGCGTGCGCGTAGCGGTCCTGCGGGTGGCCGGCGAGCGCGCGGTCCATGACGGTCTGGATCTCGGAGGGCCATGCGACGTCGTCCTTGATCTCGGCGAGCGTACGCGGCCGTTCCGTTAGGCGGGCGATCATGGCCTCGCGCGATGACACCGCCGGGAACGGCAACTGGCCGGTGAGCATATTGAACGCCACCAGGCCTAACGAATAGATGTCGGTGCGGTTGTCGAGCGTGTCGCCCGACAACTGTTCGGGCGACATGTACTCGGGCGTCCCGATCGCGAGGCCCGTGCGCGTGACTTTCTGATCGTCGCCCGTGGTGGCCTTGGCGATGCCGAAGTCGACGACCTTGGCGACGTCTTCACCGCTGCGGCCGCGCGCGATCATGATGTTGTCGGGCTTGAGATCGCGGTGCACGATGCCCATCTCGTGCGCGGCCTCGAGGGCGTCGGCGACCTGCCGCGTGATGTCCGCGGCCTGCACGGCCGTGAGGGCCCCCTGCCGCTCGATCATTTTGCGGAGCGGCTCGCCATCGATGAACTCCATGGCGAGGTAGATGAGGCCGTCTTCCGTCTCGACGAAGTCGTAGATCG
>Ga0134126_10001259_pt1 | contig 32250 bp, 30 predicted proteins | sample KB31752_FD_96881 | JGI IMG/M metagenome (GOLD analysis project Ga0134126, IMG submission 96881) | Terrestrial soil microbial communities with excess Nitrogen fertilizer from Kellogg Biological Station, Michigan, USA - KB3-175-2 | ecosystem: Environmental > Terrestrial > Soil > Unclassified ...
AATGTGGGAGCCACTTTCAAAGAATTGGTTTGCATCCCATATTTATGAAAAATATCTCCGAACGTTGAATAGCCTCCATTATCTTTTTCTTCCCAGATATAATGGGTTTGTACAGATTTTCCGGATTTATCCATTCGCATTTCATGATTAAAGTAATAATCAAGTGTTACCATTTTTCCTTTTCTGCCCGGAATATCCTGCTGGTAATTCATTTCATCAAAAGCCTGAGAAAAAGTGGTGATTTTTTTAGTTTTATTTGACAAATACGAAGAAGGCAAATAACCCGAAGTAAAAACAAATACCAGAAAAACAGAAATGTAAAAGATTATTTTCATGTGAAAAAAATTTTGGTTTTAATTGATAATTCCCCGCAGCTAATATTATAAACGAATCTTCATTAAAATAGAAAAAACCGAATCTACCTGTCAGTAGTAAACGTAAAATTAAAATCTCAATTATTTGTTTGTTTACTGCCCTTTTCAAAATTAATTAAACCTTATCAGAAAGCAGATGTGGAAAATTTTTAGATGTATGAAGAATCAATTCACCAAAAATTGTGTTAGCCCACGCAAACCATTTTCGCGTAAATTTTGAAACATCGTTTTTATTAAAAGATTCATGCATAAAACCTGTACCGGCATTGGAATGTTTCAACATTTGCAAGCAATATTTTACTTCATTTGAATCGCTGCTTGTAAGCCCGCGCATGATAATACTTAATGGCCAAATCATATCCATTCCTGCGTGCGGGCCGCCGATGCCTTCACCAGCGCTTCCTTTAAAATAGAATGGATTATTTTTTGACAAAGCAAATTTCCTGGTATTTAAATATAGGTGGTTGTTTTGGGAAACTGCATTTAAGTATGGCAATGATAATAAACTCGGAACATTGGCGTCGTCCATTAAATTAAAACTCCCAAAACCATTTATTTCATACGCATAAATTTCACCATCTTCTTTTGAATTGATAACCGCATATTTTTTCAACGCGACTTCTACTTCATCAGCAAGCGACGTACATTCATCTGCTAATGATTTGTTTCCTCTGATGGATTTTGCCATTTCTGCGGCATTCCGCAAACTAACTACCGCAAAAAAATTAGAAGGAATTAAAAAAGGAAAAATAGTTGCATCGTCGCTCGGGCGAAACATGGAACATATTAATCCTACCGGTTTCACCGGGTAACCATACCCTCCCAAAGGCACGCCATCTGTAGCCCAGGCGGTTGTTCTTTCAAAAGAATAAGGGCCTTTCCCATTTTTTCTCTGTTGTTCTTTAAAAGTTTTTACAATTAATGCTATTGACTCTTCCCAGTTTTTATCAAATGGCTTTGCATCAGAAGTTTCTTTCCAATATTGATGCGCCAGTCTTATTGGGTAACATAGAGAATCTATTTCCCATTTTCGCTCATGTATACCGGGTTTCATGACGGTGATATCACTTTTCCATTCACTTATTTTATTCGGGTCTTTATAAAATGCGTTGGCGTAAGGGTCAAGATGGAGACATTTTACCTGCCTGTTTATAACTCCAACAATCAATTGTTGTAAATGCGGGTCGTTTTTTATCAAAGGCAAATAAGGCCAAACCTGGGCGGTGCTATCGCGAAGCCACATTGCATCAATATCTCCTGTAATTACATAAGTATCAGGTTTGCCATCAATTATTTCAAAATCAACTGTAGTATCTAAAGTGTTTGGAAAACAATTTTCAAATAGCCACGCCAATTCGGGGTCAGCGATTTGTTTTTTTATTTTTTTTATTGCTGTTTCAACCGCTTCGCTCGTAAATTTTCTTTCAGAAAGCGGTGGCCTTTTTGATATAAATTCTTTTGGGGATGAAGCAAAAGCATTTGATTTCTGAACCATCAAAGCCGTTGTTATAATTCCTGATGCCTGTAAAAATCTTCTTCTCGATTGCATAAATTGCCTTTTTATAAAGAAGCAATTTAAAAGAAGTTTTTAAGTTCATCCCAAAAAAAAACCTTATTAGTTGGAAGGATCGGAATTAGTGGGCCTTATTTTATCATCAGCTACTTTTTCATAAATCATCACTTTTACGGTCCAGGCGGGTAATGAATAATTTAAGGCTACTTCAACCTTAAAAAGCTGCAGATCCTGGTTGTCCCCATCCAATTGTAGAATACTCGATGCAAATGAACGGCCCTCATCAGGCGTATCGTATGCGCCAACTAATTTATAAGATGTTTTATCATAAAAAGTAAGCGTGCATCCATTCAATTGTTTGTAATATTCTTTGTATTTATCAACAGCTTCCTGGTAATTTTCCGATTGGAACATTGTTGTTTGCCAGGTGTAAGAATAAGGGCCAATGTATTTTGTAATAGAGGTCCCTAAAGAACCAGTGGGCGAAACTTTGCTTGCAAACTCAATCGTACTCTCCGTTTTATTAATTGTATCCCCTTTTATGTTATTAAAATTCTGGTAATAATCTCTCGCTACTTTTTCAACTACCGGTTTTATGGAAGGAGAAGTTTTTAAAGCAACCCGCGGCTGCGCGAAAGTGGTGAATTCAAAAAAAATAAAAAATACTGTGAACCATTTTTTCATAGGGTTTAATTTTGGGTTTTCTAAAGATTAAAAATAAAATGCGATGATAGTTTATAAAATTTACAGATTAAAATAAAAGTAATTCACACCTTGTGGATAGTGAATTTTCTAAACGCATTATCCTTTAAAATATTTGCCTGGCAAAAGATTTTACGACTATAGTAAACCGGGAAATAAAGCTGATTTATGTTTTACACGAATGGTGATTTAACATTCTTTTTTAGAAACAAAAATAATTCGGCAAGGACTTAATAAATATAAAATTCAAAATTGGATTAAATAAATTGAGGGCGTTTTTCCACAATTCTGCAAAAATTTACGAACAATAAAGGCTAAGAAACAATGGGTATATGTTTTGAGCAAAATGATTGTTCAAAAACTTATTTTAAACCTATAAAAAATTTATTTTATGAAAATTATGAAATTCTTTAGCCTTATGATGGTTGCCGGAGCTTTAAGTTTCAACGCATCTGCTCAATCCATGAGCGACACCAGCCACCACAAAATGCACCACGAGTATTCACATTCAGCCAACCATCAATGGTACACTTTTAAAGATGGAAGCTTAATGAAGAATAACAAAGGAACGATGTCGCCAGTTACAAGCGATGTAACGTTAAGCAATGGAACGACCATTTCCACAACAGGAAAAGTTACCTGGAAAGATGGCAAAAGCCAAATGCTTGAAAATGGTGAAATGGTTGATGGTAACGGAAAAATCCATAAAGGGAAAATGGAGAAAAAATAATTCGTACCTAAAAAAAATAAAAAAATGCCGCCTTTTCCTAGGCGGCATTTTTTTTAATTTTACAGTAAACAAAGAAATAGTACAAATTCCTGTTTTGTATTTAATACAAAATCATTTTTAAATTACATCCCTAATAATTTATACATTTCATCCAGTTTCGGAGAAAGAATAATATCTGTCCTGCGATTTTTAGCCCTTCCATCAGGAGTAGAATTAGAAGCCACAGGTTCATAATAACTATGGCCAGATGAGATTACGCGCGTAGGGTCAACTTTATAATTATTCACTAAAATGCGCACGATTGAATTAGCGCGTGCGGTGCTTAAATCCCAATTATCCTGGTACCTTCCCCGAATAGGAATACTATCTGTGTGCCCTTCAATATTCACTGCCACGTCTGAATTAAGATTGAGTACAGCCGCAAGCTTTGACAAGGCATCTACGCCTTTTGGATTCACTACAGCGCTACCGGAAGGAAATAATAATTGTTCTGAAAGGCTTACATAAACTTTTCCATCTTTATTATAAACTGAAAGTTCATTTGAATTAAACCCTTTCAACGCTTCCGCCATTTTATTTTTTAACGCTTCTGAGGCAGCTTTTTGTTGGTTTAATAAATTTTGTAATTGCTCTAATTTTTGCTGGCTTTGCGACAATTTATTTTCCTGCGCCGTAGTTTGCTGGCCGAGCTGGCTATTTTGACTGGACAATGCAGAAATTTTTGCATTCAAATCATCAATATTCTTTTGCAAAGAAGCAATTTGGCCATTCAAGGTTGCCACATTATCCTGCAAAGATGAATTGTTTTTTGCCAGTTGTGTAGAGTCGTCACGAAGCATGGCTGTTTCATGTTGTGACTGTACCAGGTATCTTTTTGCTACGCAACCTGAAAGCATAAAAAAACCCGCAATAATTACTATGATTTTTTTCATGATTAAAATTTTTTATCTTCTACTTAAAAAAATGTGCCACAAAAATACAAGATAAGGTTGATGTGTTATAAACTATAAATGGGGATTTTTTTTCATAATTAGAGGCTTTGCACCTTAAACAAAAGAAAAAATCAAAATCAAACATTTTCTATTCTTATTTAGAAAGTGGTTTCGTTCTTCGGTAATACTTTTTAATAAAAACAATACAAAGTCAAAAATGTATCAATAAAATATAAATGGTAATTATTATAACCCAATGTTTTAGAATAAGAATTAAGGTAATTTGTTCGTTTACTGTATATTCTATTTGTTGATTTAATTCATCAACTGAAATAAATTTAACGGTGAACTTTTAGCTGTTAATTTTATACTAAGTAACTTTGCCGTCCAAAAAATTTTAAGCATAAAAAAAATGGCTGACCTTACTTGTTTTGACGTGAATTCCGCTTCTAATCCCAATAACGGAATTTTTGGCCTTCCTTTCAGCGAAGAAGATTCAAAATTAATCGTTTTACCTGTTCCATGGGAAGTAACCGTAAGCTATAAAGCAGGAACAGCAAGAGTTTCAGAAAGAATTTTACATGCAAGCATGCAGGTTGACTTATTTGACGAAGACAATCCTGAAGGTTGGAAACAAGGAATTTTTTTACGCGATGCGGATAAAAATATAATGATGAAAAGCGAATACCTGCGCAAAGAAGCAGAATTGTACATCAATTATATTACCGAGGAAGAAAAACTTTGCGACAATAAATTCATGCAAAAAGTATTACGCGAAATTAATGAAGGAAGCGATTTTCTCAATTCATGGGTTTACGAGCAAACAAAAGAACTACTAAGTTCCGGAAAATTAGTAGGGATTCTTGGCGGCGACCACAGTTCACCATTTGGATTTTATAAAGCCCTGGCAGAAAAGTATGGCGAATTTGGAATCCTGCAAATAGATGCCCATTGCGATTTACGCGAATCTTATGAAGGACTTAATTATTCGCATGCGTCTATTATGTATAACGCATTAAAGGAAATACCCCAACTCACCAAATTGGTGCAGGCGGGTATACGTGATTATTCTCCCTGCGAAATGGAATTCATTCACAAAAGCGAAGGGCGCGTAACCACATATTTTGATAAAAATATTAAGGAAAGATTGTACGAAGGAGAAACGTGGAAAAATATTACCGAAGAGATGATTACGCATCTTCCACAGAAAGTATATATTAGTTTTGATATCGACGGGCTTGACCCCAAATTATGCCCCAATACAGGAACTCCTGTCGCAGGTGGCTTTGATGTTCAGGAGGTATATTATTTATTTAGAAAAATACTCGCAAGCGGGCGTCAATTAATAGGTTTTGATTTAAATGAAGTTGGAATTAGTGCAAACGAATGGGACGAAAATGTAGGCGCACGTGTACTTTTTAAATTGTGCAATTTCCTGATTGCTTCAAATGATAAAAATGCAGTTTGAAATCACTTTGAAAAATGAAAAAATAAAATCGTACCGGTCTATCGCATTGATTATTCTATTGATGAACCTGGCCATCTTTATTTTGATGCTTTTCTACGATGAATACCGTTATGAAGCTGCGTCTTCAATTTTGCTGGTTGGCATTTATATTTTTATGCGTTTGTATTTTATTAAAAAATACAAACAGGGGAATTACCTTGACCAGGTGTTACTTTTTGTCCTTGCGGGCTGCTGGTTCGGATTGCAATTTTATTATGCCGTAACCGCATTAATAATTTTAGGTATTTTATATCATCTTGCTTTGCAAAAATTACAGATTCTTTTTTCCAATGAAAAGGTGGTAAAAACTAATTTTCCTGAAAAAGAATATTCGTGGGAAATGTTCAGCAATGTGATAGTGAAAGACAATATTCTTACGCTCGATTTTAAAAATAATCATTTGCTACAGGCTGAAATTGAACAACCAAAAAATCTGGACGAAAAGAAATTCAATGCCTTTGCAAAAATGAAAATAAGTGAGCACCCTGCCTCAATTGCAGGGACGGTTTAGAGAAAAAAAATAATAGATGATGAAACACTCCCCCTTTCTTTTATATTCTGATGGTAAAGGAAACATTTTTGAAGACACATCATTATATGTTTGCGGAAGAAGCGGATGGGATGCTTTTCCGGTAGAAAATGAAGAATGGATAGAATTACCCGATGGTGGCCAATTGTATGAATTACCCAACCGTCGCGGAATAGGGATTGATGTTGCAAGCGGGAAAATGCGCCTTTGCGATAAAGGCTGGGCGGTTGCGGCTTTTATTCCTCCTGCTTTTACCGGAACTTATCTTGCCGCCTACGAAACGCTTCCAGGTGCTGAAACGCTTCCTTTATTTTGTTATACTAGTGCAGGTTGGTACAACAAAAAGTTTTATGTAACGGCAGTAAGAATTGAAAAAGATATTCGGCAGGAAAGCGCAGGTTTTACAGAAGAAAAAATTCAAAACGGCGTAAAAAATTTATTATCTGCGTACAAGCATAACCGTTTGGTACAGCACCTTGCTAATAATTGTTGCCTTACTTATCATTGCCCGGCAGCACGCAATTTTTTTATAGGCAGATGGGAATGCCCGGTGCCAAGTTCTCCGGCCTGTAATGCGAATTGTATTGGCTGTATTTCCTTTCAGCCCCAGGAAGAAAATATTACATCTACACAAGACCGTTTGACATTCAAACCGACGGCAGAAGAAATTGTAGAATATACCGTTCCACATTTGGAAACAGCGCCATTCCCGATTGTAAGCTTTGGCCAGGGTTGCGAGGGCGAGCCTTTATTAATGTGGAAAACTATAGCAGAATCCATACAAGAAATCCGGAAGCATACATCAAAAGGAAGCATCAACATCAATACCAATGGCAGCGACCCAAAAGCAGTGAAAGCTTTGTGTGAAGCTGGATTAAACAGTATTCGTGTAAGCACTAATTCTGCAAGGGAAAACATTTATAACCCTTATTACCGGCCGAATAATTATCAATTCAATGACATTATTGAAAGCCTGAAAGTAGTGAATAGTTTTGGCGGATGGACAAGCATCAATTATTTTGTTTTCCCCGGCATGACAGATAGCGTAGAAGAATATGAAGCACTTAGAATACTCATAAAATCTACCGGATTAAAAATGATACAATGGCGCAATTTTAATATTGACCCTGATTGGTATTTGGGAAAAATTGGCGTAACAGAAACCGGCGAATGCATGGGCGTGAGGCAAATGATGGAATTATTAAGAGAAGAATTCCCTGATTTAAAGTTCGGTTATTTCAACCCTTCTATCGAAAGAATAAAAGGTGATTTTGAAATGGATTTTGCGCATTTTTAAAACCTTATCAGGAACTTAAAAAATTTCTGCTATTTTATATTTTCATTTCTGCATGACTGTTATACCATACTAAAAACAGGAATCATTCTTATTTGTTCGCCTACTGCTATTTCTCACAGTATATAAATTTGGGAAAACCTAAATCCTGATAATTCTATAAAACTACATTGTCAAATAATTCAATTTAAATACCGAAAATAAAAGAATGCCATATGACTGGATTTTTTGCACATCAATAAATTTTTTTAGAGTCTCATGTAACATTGTTAGATTTGCCTAACTAAATTATTACATAATACTTACTTTCAAATGAAAATACTGTTTTCATTTACCTGAAAAAAAATTAATTGAAACACTAAAGAAAATTTGTGAAAAAAATTATTACCCTGTCACTTATCCAGATATTTAAAATAACAATTGCTTCAGCTCAAACTAATGTGGATAGCACGCAGGAAATAAAATCTACTAATCATTTTCAACTAACCGTTATTTCGCAGAGCCATCTTACATTTAGATCGCTTTATAGTGGAAAAAATAGTTTACCAGGCAACGAAGAATGGGGCGCAACCAGTATCACTTCCACATTATTCCTTGGAAGGAAATTATGGAAAAATGGTGCTTTTTATTTTAATCCGGAAATCTCTGGAGGTAACGGTTTAGGTTCTTCTTTAGGAGTTGCAGGAGCATTAAATGGAGAAACATACAGGGTAGGAAACCCAACGCCTTCGGTGTTTATAGCCCGTGCTTTTTTTCAACAACAAATCCCTTTGTCAAAAAGCTCTTTTGAAAACGTTGAGGACGATGTGAATCAAATAAAGAATAAAGTCGCAGCGAAGAGGATTACTATAAGCGCAGGAAAATTTGCAATCAGTGATTTTTTTGACGGCAACCAATATAGCCACGGCCCGAGAACCCAATTTCTTAACTGGTCGCTCATGTCAAATGGCGCCTGGGATTATCCTGCAAACACAAGAGGGTACACCTTTGGTGCTGCAGCCGAATTTATTACACCATTTTGGGCATTAAGGATAGCAAGCGTGGCAGTACCTTCGATTGCCAACTCTCCGGAAATGGAATATAATTTTACCAAAGCTCATTCGGAAACTATTGAAATTGAGAGAAAAATTTCTTTGAATAAAAACCCGGGTACACTCCGCCTTTTATTTTCGCAAATGCATTCCAGGGCTCCTTCTTACCAATCGGGCCTAAAAGCAATTGAAACGAAAGATACGGCTCTTCTTAATGTATTCTCAGGGGATGCAAAAAGCAAAACTTTTGGCGGCAAAAAATATACGGTCGCGTTCAGCGGCGACCAACAGTTGAATCGCTGGTTAGGAATTTTTCTTCGCGCCGGATGGAATGACGGAAAAGATGCTACGTGGGCATTTACAGAAATTGATCAAACGGTAAGCGCCGGATTATCCATAAATGGAATTTTATGGAAACGCACCAATGATGTATTTGGGCTGGCTTCAGCGATCAATGGTATTTCTTCAGTCCATAAAGCGTTTTTGAAGGAAGGGGGTTATGGTTTTATAATCGGTGATGGAAATTTAAATTATGGCCATGAAAGAATAATTGAAGCATACTATAATACTTATGTTACAAAATTTTTTTCACTTGGTTTAGATTACCAGTTTGTAAATAATCCAGGGTATAATAAAGACCGTGGGCCAATAAATGCATTTGCGATAAGGGGGCACGTTGAATTTTAATAGTCCAAAGCAAAATGAAAATCTAACCTATTTGTTGGTTTACTACCGGGTGGTTTTTTTCAAAAATAAAATTATTTCCCATGAACCACATCATAGATCACATCCAGAAGTGAATTTTCCCCTTCTGCGTCTCCCTGTAATTGCCAAATCATTACGCCGCTTGCTTTTTGCATCGCAAGCCGAGTTTTTCTTTTTATCATTTCTTTGTTATTAAAATACAGGAACATACTTCCGGGCAGCGCCAAAGTATCAGATAATTGTGCGTTCGGATAAAGAGAAATAATTTTTTTGTAATCCATACTCAGTACCGGTGAATCTTTTGGGCCAAAACCATATCCATAAAACGGAAGCCCGAGTACTAATTTATTTTTTGGAATAGCCCTTTTATTATGCCAGTAATCCAAATCTTCAACTGCCATAGAATAGGGAGAATGGTCTCCGGGATCATCTGGCTGCCATGGGCCTGTATTATCGTAAGACATTACATTTACAAAATCAAATTGCCGTAAGGCCTTATCAGGAAGTTCATTTTTATAAGCAGTTGCTATGGCCGCCGTCATTAGTTTATGAAGCGGTTTTAAAGCGGCGGACAGTTCCGTAACAAAATCTGCATAATTACGGCCGATATCATCTCCTTCCAGGTCAACATCAACACCATCAAGATTATATTCCTTTACTAACGAAATTAAATTCCCAATGAATAATTTCCTATTATTTTTCTGCAAAAGTGAGTGGTAATATTCGTGGATCCCTCCGCCAGCAATAGACGCCAGCACTTTTACCCTTTTTTCATGCGCCTTTTTAACCAGCGTATCAATTGTAAATTTCTGGGTGAAATTACCATTAGAATCGGGATTGATAAATGCAATATTTAAATGAGTAACCTTATTTAAAAAAAGATAATTTGAATCAGCATAGCTTGAATCCCTTAATGCAGATTTTAAAAAATAATACCCCACTACTTTAAAAGTACTTTTTTGGCTTTTAATTTTTGTTTGGCTTTTTGCACAGAAAAAAAAGAAAGAAAATAGTACTATTATAAAAGCGGTTTTCATACGCACTGCTAAAATTTTCATTCAAAACTATTGTATAATTTTCAAAGAAAAAGAAAGCTGGCAAAGCGGTTTCATCCATCATGAAAAGCCTTCTAAAATTAACTTAAGAACAATCGTTCTTATATTTATCCTTTCAAACCGCTAAATAATTAATTAAATATTTATAATTAAAGAAGATGAAAAACATGATTTTTAAAATTGGCCTTTTGCTGTTATTGATTTCCGGTTCTGTGTCTATCGCCTTTGCCTGGGGCCGTTGGGGGCATAAACATATCAGCCGTGCCGCTGTATTTGCTTTACCGGATGGAATGAAAAAATTTTATTACAACCATATTGATTTTATTACAGAAAGCGCAGTGATACCCGATTTAAGAAGAGCACTTTTAAATGATAAAAATGAACCACCGAGGCATTTTATCGACATAGAAAATTTTAAAACTCCGATTAGCGATTTGCCAAAATCCCCTAAAGAAGCCTTTGAAAAATACGATAGTAGTTTTTTAACCAGGAATGGCTATTTACCCTGGTATATCGAATCCCTTACTGACAAACTTACCTACGCATTTAAGAAGAAAGATAAATCAGAAATACTTTTTCTTTCTGCGGAATTGTCCCATTATATAGCAGATGCACACATGCCTTTGCATACTTCTTCCAATTATAATGGGCAGCTTACAGGCCAAAAAGGAATTCATTCTTTATGGGAATCTGCCTTGCCCGAAATGTTTGGAAATTCTTACAATTTTAAAACTCCAACGGCAAAATATCTTGAAAACATTCCTGAAGAAACTTTTAATATGATTGCGCAATCTCACGCATTAGTTGATACTATCCTTGAAAAAGATAAAGAAGTGCGAAGCCATTTTACCGCAGATAATATGTATAAAAAAGACAGCAGCGGAAAAACAGTAATGTTTTATAGTTCACCGGTTTTTTCTAAAGAATATGAAAGGGAATTCAACAAAGCTTTAAACGGAATGGTGCAACACCAGTTGCAATTGTCAATTTATGATGTAGCTTGTTATTGGTACACCGCCTGGGTAAATGGCGGCAAGCCCAATCTCATTTCTATGGACGACCCTCACCTTACTAAGCAAAATAAAAAGAATTACAATATTGAACTGAAAGCCTGGGAAAAAGGAAAATTATTAAATCTTTCAAGTGGCGAAAGGGAAGAATAGAAATCGTTATTAATTGTTTGTTTACTGGAAAAAGAATTCGCAAACACAATTTTTTGTACAAATTCCGGAACGGAATTTCTTTTCCCTTTTTTATGCTATTTTTAAACCAATAATGATTTATTAATTTTATTTAAACATGATTTCACACATCGTTGCAGCCTCAGAAAATAATATTATTGGAATAAAAAATGGCCTGCCATGGAAATTGGCAAACGATTTTAAATATTTCAAAAACAAAACATGGGGAATGCCTGTGATTATGGGGAGAAACACGTATGAATCACTTCAAAAAGATTTACCGGGAAGAATTAATATTGTGGTTACAACAAAGAATAACTGGCATCCTGAAAATATTTTCATTACTCCTGCTATTAATGAAGCAATTAAAAAAGCAAAGGAAAGCGATGCGAAAGAAATTTTTATTATAGGTGGAGGAAAAGTTTTTAAAGAAACTATTAATATTGTTGATAGAATTTACCTGACGCGCGTCCATGCTAAAGTTGAAGGCGATACATCTTACCCGGAAATAAATAAATCTGAATGGAAATTGATTAGTTCCGATTCGCATCCTGCGTACGAAAAGAACAATTACGCTTATACTTTTGAAGTGTGGGACAAAATTGCAAAAGTTTAAACCAACAGCATGTACTCCTCATTTCAACTCGCCAAAAAATATTTTAATTATTATTTTAAAGCTAAAAACGGGAAAGGCCACGGGGTTCATTCTCCTTTTGTTTTTGATTTTATTATTCATGTTTTACAGGACAAAAAAAAGTACGAATGCTATAAAAAAATAGAACCACTCCGAAAAAAATTGTTGCAAAACAATAGCTCCATTGAGGTAGAAGATTTTGGAGCTGGCTCTGCAATTATTCCTTTTAAAAACAGGCAGATAAAGGAGATCGCCAAATCATCTTTAAAAAAGAAAAAAAATTCGCAATTGCTTTTCAGGATTGCAAAATATTACCGAGCTAAAACTATTGTAGAATTGGGAACTTCTTTTGGGATAAGCACTTGCTATCTTTCCTATGCCAATAAAAATTCAAAAGTTTTTACCCTGGAAGGTTCAGCAAATATTGCTGAAATAGCCCTTGACAATTTTAAGCAAGCTGAATCAAAAAATATTGAAATAATAAAAGGTGAATTTGAAAAAACACTTCCGTTGGTTTTTGATAAAATTGAAAATGTTGATCTACTTTTTATTGATGGCAACCACCGCAAAAAACCAACTTTAGATTATTTTAATTTTTTTCTAAAAAAATCAAAAACTACCTCGATTTTTATATTTGACGACATCCACTGGAGCAAGGAAATGGAAGAAGCCTGGGAATTAATCAAACTAAATAATTTGGCCACCATGACCATTGACCTTTTCTTTATTGGCATTGTTTTTTTTAGCAAAGATTTTAAAGTAAAACAACATTTTACTATAAGGTTTTAAATTTTATATACCTTAGAAGCATATTTGTAAACTATGATCATTGGTGTTTTAAAAGAACCAACGCCCGAAACCAGGGTTTCAATCTTGCCGGAGCATATAGCGATTTTAAAAAAATTAAATGTTGAAATTCTAATAGAAAAGAATGCCGGTGAAAAAGCATTTGCTTCTGATAATAAATATGCTGAAATCGGAGTTGGCGTGGATTCCAGGGAAGAGGTGATTGCCAGGGCCGACATAATTTTATCAATTCACTTTCCGGAAAAAAATGAATTAAATGCTCTAAAATCAAAAATAATTTTAGGCGTTTATCAACCATTGTATTACCCGGAATTGGTTCAGGCATTAAAACAAAAAGACATAAAAGCTTTCAGCATCGATATGCTCCCGCGTACTACACGTGCACAAAGTATGGATGTTTTGAGCAGCCAGGCAAACATCGCAGGTTACAAAGCAGTTTTGTTGGCAGCTAATTTATTTCCCAAATATTTTCCCATGTTTATGACAGCAGCCGGAAGTATCCCGCCGGCAAAAGTTTTAATACTCGGTGCAGGAGTCGCGGGATTACAGGCAATTGCAACAGCTAGAAGATTGGGCGCTGTCGTAGAAGTTTTTGACACCCGGCCGGCTGTGAAAGAAGAAGTGATGAGCCTCGGAGGCAAGTTTATAGAAGTAGAAGGCGCTGCTGATGCAAGTAAAGCCGGCGGTTACGCGGTAGAACAATCTGCAGATTTTTTACAAAAACAAAAAGAAAAAATTACAGCAAGCGTTGCTAAAGCCGACATTATAATTACGACTGCGCAAATTTTTGGTAAAAAAGCACCACTGCTAGTTTCGGAAGAAATGATTTCTTTAATGAAAAATGGCTCTGTAATTATTGATTTGGCTGCAGCAACCGGTGGAAATACATCTGTCACCAAAAATGATGAAACTATAATTCACCATGGCGTTACAATTGTTGGTAATTCTAATTTACCAGCAACAATGCCTTCGGATGCAAGCAAAATGTATGGAAAAAATATTTGTAACTTTTTGCAGTTAATAATTGATCAGGAAGGGAAATTAAATTTGAATTTAGAAGATGATTTGGTAAAAGGAACTTTAATTAGTTAATGTGAAAATAAGAATGAGCACTATTTATTTGTTTACTATAAAAAAAGTATTCTCTATAAAAAGAAGAAATAAACTTTAATAATTTAACAAAACCAGGTATAATCTAATTTTAAAATCATGCAGGAAATTATTCATTTTATTCATCAAAATATCCAGATGCTTTACATCGTAATCCTGATGATATTCCTGGGAATAGAAATTATCGGAAGAGTGCCAAGCGTTTTACACACCCCACTAATGAGTGGCGCTAACGCAATTCACGGCGTGGTAATTATAGGTGCAATTATCGTGATGGGAAAAGCTGAAAGTGGAAATTATGTGGCGTTGGTTCTTGGATTTTTAGCTGTTGTCCTTGGAACTTTAAATGTGGTTGGAGGATTTGTTGTTACAGACAGAATGTTAGAAATGTTTAAGAAGAAAAAATAAGTAGTAACAAGCAATGTTTTTAAAAATTATCAATTGTCAATTTTCAATTAATTAAATGGGCCTTAGTATTTTATCAATTTGTTACCTCATTGCTTCAGTAACATTTATCATAGGATTAAAAATGTTATCCAACCCTGCAACTGCCAGAAAGGGTAATTTAATTGCTGCCGCAGGAATGATTCTTGCTATTGTAGGAACCATTTTTTTGTATGAAGACAATGGTAAAAAATTAGGTAATTACCCCTGGATATTTACGGCAATTGTTATTGGAATTATAATCGGCGTTTTAGTTGCCAAGAAAGTTAAGATGACTGCAATGCCTGAACTGGTCAGCTTTTTCAACGGAATGGGTGGCGCTTGTGCGGCATTAATTTCAATTGTTGAATTTGACTATTTATTTCGGGAAAACAGGAACCTCCCTTCCACTTTATTTTCTGACGTAATCGCCGGAGGGCATTTCCTCGCAATAATTGCCGGTACTATTATTGGCTGTATTTCTTTTGCAGGAAGCATGGTTGCCTGGGGAAAATTAAGTGGGAAATTCAGGGATTATTCTTTTAAAGGGCAACATCTTTTAAATAATATTATTTTAATCCTTGTGCTGGCAATTGCCGTGTTTACTTATTTTTCCGGTACTCAAAATGTAAATATTCCTTTTTTTATCACGGTTGCGTTGGCGCTTTTGTATGGAGTATTTTTTGTTTTGCCGATCGGCGGTGCAGATATGCCGGTCGTGATTTCTTTATTAAATTCCTTTACTGGCGTTGCTGCTGCTTGCGGCGGTTTTTTATATGATAATAAAGCAATGCTCACCGGCGGAATTTTAGTTGGTGCGGCCGGTACTTTATTAACGATTTTAATGTGCCGCGCAATGAACCGCAGTTTACTCAATGTTTTAATCGGCTCATTTGGAGGAAGTTCAAAAAGTGTTTCAGGAGAAAAAAGTGTTCACGGAAATATCAAAGAAATTTCTCTGAGCGATGCTGCCATGTTAATGGCTTATTCTAAAAAAGTACTGATCGTGCCGGGGTATGGATTAGCAGTAGCCCAGGCGCAACATACCTGTCATGAATTGGAAAAAGCTTTGGAAGAAAAAGGCGTGGAAGTAAAATATGCAATACATCCTGTCGCAGGGCGAATGCCGGGACATATGAATGTTTTGTTGGCGGAAGCGGATGTAAATTATGATAAATTATTAGAAATGGAAGACGCAAATGAAGAATTTAAGACAACCGATGTGGTTTTGGTTTTAGGCGCGAATGACGTCGTCAACCCCGCTGCTAAAAATGACCCCTCCTCTCCTATTTATGGAATGCCGGTCCTTGAAGTTGAATTGGCAAAAACTGTTATTGTAAATAAAAGAAGCATGAAACCCGGTTATGCCGGTATTGAAAATCAACTTTTTTATCAACCCAAAACTTCGATGCTTTTTGGCGATGCAAAAAAAGTATTACAGGAATTATTGGCTGAGTTAAAAAATATTTAAACCCTTAATTTAATTTCAAAAGTTTATAGTAAAGCAACAAATAAGCAGTATTTCTGTTTTGCAGGAAATGAAAAATAATTCAGGGAATGGCCTATCATTTCAACACAAGTGGCCACGTTCATTGATTACTTTATTATGAACAATTTTTTCTAATTTACTTCTATCTTTAATAATTGATTTCTCTATTTTCATAATACTGATACAATCATGCAATTGTATAAATAGTTGAGTTGATTTCCGTTTTTCCTCTTCTTTGAGTTTATTATCCTTGCAATAATAGGTTACTTCAAGGCGGGAGTGATTAGGCATTTCAACCCAAGTAGTATAATTATCCGTTTCCATTTTATCTTTTTTTTAAAAAATCTACAAATAATAATCCAGTCAAGCGTTTATGTGATAAAAGTTATTCAGCATTTGTGGATAAAAACACACTTTAGATATTTGTACCGATCTTAATTTCCATCAGTAAACAAACAATTAATCCTGATTTTTAATTTGCAAACGCTTTAAAATACCTTTACCATAATTTTAAATTTTACTTAATATTTTTTATGAGAATACTGATAGATATGGACGATGTAATCGCCGATGCTGTTGAACGTTTTTTAGAATGGTATGAACGGGATTTCGGCGTTCGTTATACGCAGGCAGATTTGAAAGGTACAAAACTTCATGCGATCGTTCCGGATGAAAATAAAAAAAAGGTAAAAGAATATCCTTTTCATCCTGATTTTTTTAAAGATCTGCCTGTTATTAAAAATAGCGTTGAAATAGTAAAAGAACTGAACAACAGGTTTGATGTTTATATCGCATCCGCTGCCATGGAATTTCCTTTGTCCTTGCCTCATAAAAACAATTGGCTCGATGAACATTTCCCTTTTATACCATGGAAGAGAAGAATTTTTTGTGGCGATAAAAGTGTTCTAAAAGGTGATGTTTTAATTGATGACCACGATTTCAATTTATCCGTTTTTGATGGCAGGCCTATTATGTTTTCTTCCTCTCACAATTTAAATGAAACAAAATACGAAAGGCTTGACAATTGGCTGGATGCAGAAAAATTATTTGACCTGGAAAAATGGTGAAATAATTTTTTCACGCCTTTTTATAATTATTGGAAACCCTTTTAAATGATGGACCGGTATTTCGTTTTAAATAAGCCTGCAAATATGGTTTCTCAATTTGTAAGCAGCCACGATGTGCCCCTTTTGGGAAATATTGATTTTCCATTTCCCGAAGGCACTCATGCCATAGGCAGGCTGGACAAGGATTCTGAAGGGCTTTTATTATTAACTACCGATAAAAAAATTACGCGTTTAATTTTTTCGGCGAAAAAGCCACATACAAGGGTTTACCTTATTATGGTTCAAAACGAAATGACAGACGAAACCTTTCTTCATTTTAAAAAAGGTGTAAAAATTAAAATACAAAATGGAGAAGAATACCTTGCCTGCCCTGATTCGTTACAGCGTGTAAGCAACCCCGTTAGTTTGTATCCATGGGCAACAGATTCACGGGAAATCTATCCGCATACCTGGCTTCAAATTACACTTACAGAAGGAAAATACCGGCAGGTCCGCAAAATGGCACTCGCCTTAAGGCACCGTTGCCTCAGATTGATTCGCTTAAGAATCGAAAATATTACCATTGATGGCATACCTCCCGGAATGGTTAAAGAAATTGGAAAGGAGAATTTTTATGAACTCGCAGGGATAAAATAGGAAATCCTTTTATTTATTGGTTTACTATTTGTAAAGAAAAGTTTATCAAAAATTGTAAGTTGGACAGGGTTTAATTTTCCTCTATTATAATTTTTAAATTTTCACTTTATAACTTAACAATGAAAAAAACATTACAAATATTTAATGGGGTTGCTCTAATCGTAACCATTATTATTAATTATCTTTCTAACACCGGAATTTTCAATGGAAATACCATGGCGGATGTTTCGGATAAATACCATAATTATTTTACGCCCGCAGGTTATGCCTTTTCTATCTGGGGGCTGATCTATTTGGGTTTGATAGCTTTTGTTATTTACCAGGCGCGCAGCCTTTGGAAAAAAGCCGAAGATGAATGGCCAGTTTTGGAGATAGGCTGGTGGTTCATTATTTCATGTATTGCCAATTCATTGTGGGTTATAGCATGGCTTTACGATTACATAGGAATCTCAGTAATAATAATGATAGTGCTTATGGTTTCTTTAGTTAAAATCATTTTAGCAACGAGGATGGAATTAGATGATTTGCCATTAAAAAAAATCGCTTTTGTGTGGTGGCCTTTTTGTTTGTATTCAGGTTGGATTACTGTGGCTTTGGTGGCTGATGCTGCAGCATGGCTTACGAAAATCAAATGGAACCGCTTTGGCCTTTCTGAAATTGCCTGGGCGCTAATAATGATAATCGTTGCGGGAATTATTAATTTATTTATTACCTGGTACAGAAACATGCGTGAATTTGCTTTCGTAGGTGCCTGGGCATTAATTGCTATCGCCGTAGCCAATTGGAATGTTGAGCATTCAATTAAAATTACTGCAGTTATAATGGCAGCCATTCTTGTAATAAGCAGCAGCATACATGGTTATAAAAACAGGAAAACGAATCCATGGAAAACTTTTTTAAAATGAATACCGAAGAAAAAAAAGTAAATCTATTTTGGTTTAGAAGAGGCCTTCGGCTCCATGATAATGCAGCATTTTATCATGCATTAAAAAGCGGAATCCCTGTTTTACCAGTTTTTATTTTTGATAAAAAGATATTGGATAACCTTCATGATAAAAGAGATAAAAGAGTTGCCTATATTTATGAAACGCTTGATGCAATCAATGAAACTTTAAAAAAACATAAGTCTTCATTATATGTTTTAAATGATATTCCTATCAATGCATTTGAAACCCTTTGCAATGATTTTGATGTAATGGAAGTATTTACCAATCACGATTACGAACCGTATGCAATTGAAAGGGATTCAAATATCAAAAGATTTTTAGATGAAAAAAAGATTCCATTTCACGCTTTCAAAGACCAGGTTATTTTTGAAAAAGCTGAAGTATTGAAACCTAACGGCGAACCGTACACTATTTTTACTCCTTATTCCAATACCTGGAAACAAAAATTAGGAAATGAAGAAATAAAACATTTCCCTTCTGAAAAATATTTATCCAATCTTTTCAAAACAAAACCATTTCATTTTCCCTCGTTAAAAGAGATTGGTTTTGAAAAAAACGATTTTGATTTTCCCAAACTTAATATTTCTGAAAAGTTAATCAGGGATTACGATGAAACAAGGAATATACCTTCGGTTGAAGGAACCTCTTTTGCAAGTATGTACCTGAGATTCGGAACAGTAAGTGTCCGTAACCTGGTAAAAACAGCATTGAAAACAAACGAAAAATGGCTGAATGAATTGATATGGCGGGAATTTTTCATGATGATACTTTTTCATTTTCCCAATGTCGTAAATGAAAACTTTAAAAGGAAGTATGATGGTATAAAATGGAGGAATAATGAAAAAGAATTTGAGCTTTGGTGTAAAGGCGAAACCGGTTACCCAATAATTGATGCAGGAATGAGGCAACTAAATGAAACAGGATGGATGCATAATCGTGTACGCATGATTGTAGCAGGTTTTCTTTGCAAAGATTTACTGATCGACTGGCGCTGGGGCGAAGCCTATTTTGCCGAAAAATTATTGGATTATGAATTGTCTTCTAACAATGGAAACTGGCAGTGGGCCGCGGGTACAGGCTGCGATGCGGCTCCTTACTTTAGGGTTTTTAACCCTTCAGAACAGATAAAAAAATTTGACCCAAAATTATTATACATAAAAAGGTGGATCAAAAATTTCCGCCCCGGATATTTACCAGAGATAGTAAATCATAGTTTTGCAAGAAAGCGGGCGCTTGAAGTTTATAAAACCGCATTAGAAGAAAAATAAAAAGCAGTAAACGAAGAAATAATTTATATTTTTATTTAGCTAATAAAATTATCGGTATTTTTTACCCATAATTAGAAATTTCTTCACTTGTAATTCTTCTTTAAAGAAAAATCAATAATTTGTAGGGATTTTTATAAACAAATTTCAACCTGAACTAAAATTACTTTTAAATGAAAAATTTTCATGCATACATTGTTGGATTCCTTATATTTTGTTTTATAGCCAATTCAAGTACTGCTCAAATTAAAACATTTAAAAAAACTGATTTTGGTGTAAGTTTTAAGTTAGATAAAGGAATGATGAATTTGTATCTTCTTAATGACGGCCTGGTTGAAGTAAAATACACAGTGCTTGATAATATGCCTGAAAAAAAATCTTTGGTTGTGCTTCCAGTAACATCTTATTTGAAAAATTTTAAAGTAAATGAAAATAAGAATAATGTTTTTATTACAACTTCAAGGTTAAAAATCCGCATAGATAAAAAAACAAATGCAATAACCTATTTAACCCCCGGCAACCAGGTTATTCTTGCAGAAGCGGGCGAAAGCGGTAAAGAAATGCGCGATACCACTATCGTTGGGATTAATACTTATTCCTGCGCTACTTCTTTTCAATCCCCAAAAGATGAAGCTCTATATGGCCTTGGATGCCATCCTTTAGATTCGCTTTCCATTAATTATAAAGGCCGCAACCAGGATATGGCCATCAAATACCTTACCGGCGCAATCCCCGTTTTGTTGTCAACAAAAGGCTATGGATTGTTATGGGATAATTATGCGGAATCTAAATTTTACGGCGATGAAAAAAATAATTCTCAATATACTTATGTTTCAGAAAGTGGTAAAATGGTAGATTATTATTTTTTTTACGGGCCGTCGTTTGACCACATAATGGACATGTATAGAAACATAACAGGAGTAGCTCCGATGTATCCAAAATGGGCATTTGGCTTGTTTCAGTCTCAGGACAGGTATAAAACGCAAAAGGAAGTTTTATCCGTAAAAGATAACTACCGCAAAAACCATATTCCGGTGGATGCCATCGTGCAGGATTGGTTTTACTGGTCGCCGGATCCAATAGGTTCGCACATTATGAATCCAGAAAGGTATCCCGATCCAAAAGAAATGGTGGCTGAATTGCACAAAGCCCACATTCACGCTATGATCTCTATCTGGCCTTGCTTTGGTAAAGGAACACAGGACTATAATCAACTCAAAAATGCCGGCTTTTTATCCAGTATCACATGGGACGATTTTTTTGTACATTCTATTGAGACGTATTACGACGCCCATAATCCTGGCGCCCGGGAAATGTATTGGGGCCAGGCCCGCGACAGCTTAATAAAACGTTATGATTGGGATGCATGGTGGGTTGACCAATGTGAGCCTGATACGAAAGACCCAAATGACAGAAAAAAAGCTGTGTTATATACCGGGCAAGGAATTGATTATTTTAATACCTATTCGCTTGAACATACCAAAGGAATTTACCAATATTGGCGCCGGGATATTCCTAAAAAAAGGATTTTCTTATTAGCCCGCCAGGCTTTTGCCGGCCAGCAAAGGAACGCAGCGACATTATGGTCATCTGATATTACCACTACTTTTGATGCTTTTAAAAACCAGGTTCCCCAGGCAATTAATGCATGCGTATCCGGAATACCTTATTGGACATCAGATATTGGGGGTTATATTTCTTACAGCTCTCCTGAGGGAACCCCGGATTGGTCGACACCTGCCCAACGTGAACTTTTTACCCGCTGGTTTCAGTTTGGCACTTTTAGCCCGATTTTCAGGATTCATGGAAAAGGGGAACGTGCCCTCTTTTCAGATAACTGGGATGCACACACGAAAAAAATTCTTTTAAAATATGATGATCTTCGTTATCGTTTGCTGCCTTATATTTATTCTCTTTCAAGTGAAGTAACTCAGAATAATTACACAATCATGCGTTCACTGGCGTTTGATTTCAGAAACGATCCTGCTGTTTATAACATTCCAGATCAGTATATGTTTGGGCCGGCGTTTATGGTAAACCCGGTTACCCGGCAATTGTATTCAGGAGTTGATTCAAATAAAATGGGAACAACCAGGAAAGTTTATTTACCCAAAAACACCAATTGGATTGATTTTTGGACAGGTAAAAAATTGAAAGGTGGACAAACAATTAATGCAGCTGCGCCAATCGAAACAATGCCATTGTATGTTCGCGAGGGTTCAATTATTCCAATGGGCCCAGTAATGGAATATGCTACTCAAATGCCCGCATCAAATATTGAATTACGAATCTATCCAGGCGCCGATGGGCATTTCACTTTATATGAAGATGAAAATAATACGTATAATTATGAGAAAGGTGAGTTTGCCACCTTCACTTTCACTTGGAATGATAAAACAAAAGAGTTAACCATTTCGGGAAGGAAAGGCACTTTTCCCGGAATGTTGAAAAGCAGGGAATTCAGTATTGTAGTAGTGGGGGAAAATAAAGGGGCCGGCGAAAAAGAAACAACAAAAGCTGATAAAGTAATTACCTACAACGGAACGGCGATGACAGTAAAACTCTAATTTGTTTTCTTCAATAAATATTTTCTTATTTTGAAAAAACATTTAATTGATGTTATGCGATTAGCTTTTCGCCGGTTAATGATAAATAACTATTTTGTAAGATTAATAAATTTTTCTCTAACTCCTCTTCATACATTCCTATTGATTGAAATAATTTAACGGCTTCAATTCCTGCCTTTAGCTCTTTGATAGCCTCCCTTTTTATTTTCTCCTGAGAGCGAAAAGCAAGCTCGTTATTTACAAATGTTTTCCATTCAATGTAACTCTTATCGTATTTAACTAATCCAAACTGTAAACCCTGGGGGCGAAACCCGATTATCTGTGTTGTGGTTCCATTTTCAATCATTTTGTTCCGGCCGTACGTTCCTGTTCTAAAATATGCTTTTACGATATCAAGAGGATTTGAGAGGTTTAGTTTCATTCTTTCATTATATCTTTTAAAAAAATGAGAGCTAAATGAAACAAGCGCATTTTCTTGCGTATGTAAAACCCGTAGCCCTTGCTCACTATAGTAATATATGATTGCAATGAAATTTATATAACCCCCCTTTTTATATTTTTCAATCGCCGGTGACTTCTCCATAAAAATGATCCAGTTATTTTTTCCATGCGTTTTTATCGAATATTCCCTTATGTAAGGATCATCCTTTTTGATTTTAAGCTTTTTCCTTTCACGGTCATATTCGTCAAAAAGACGCTCGATGGTCGTAGCCCTTATTTTTTCATATTCACGTTGTATCTGTGAAAATATTTCTTGATGATTCATTGTAGGTAAGAGCATAATAATTGGCTTATTATTTTACAACGAATTTTCTGTCTTTTTGGTATATAAGAATTAATGAAATTAGATGAAGGGTTTGACTTTCATTTTTCAGGATTCTCTTTTACTACCACTAAATCAGAGATTGATACCGTTATTGGTACAGAACCAACTTGGACAATTGCCTTTTTTCCACGGATATTCGTTACCACTCCAATCTGACGGTTTGACTGCATTTTTACTTTATCTCCCGGTTTTACAGATTCTGTAGTTTCGATAAATTTATTGTCAATTTTTTGTTGCTTCTTTTTTAAAATCTGTTTTTCAGATTGTTTAAAAAGTGTAGCCTGCATCATTTTTATCACTTTATCTTTATCATCACTCTTTCGCCATTCTGCAACAAGCGATTTTAATTTTCTGTCCATTTCCTTGAGGTAGCTGTATTTCGATTCATTAACCCGGTTTTGTTCTTTTAAAATTTCCATTTGTTGTTGATGTTTTTCTTTCGCCATCAATATCTTCATTTCTTTTTGCAGCTTTTCATTTTCGTTAAGCAGCAAATCAAGCTTCTTTTTTTCATCTTGTATTTGTTGTTGGCCTTGCTCAGTACTATTCAGTAATTTATCCAGTGAAAAATGTGATTCATCTACGAGTGACCTTGCCTTATTAATTAAATGCTGAGGCAAACCTATTCGTTCAGCAATTGAAAAAGTATAAGAGCTGCCTGGCTTTCCGATGATGAGCTTATACAATGGCTTTAAATTTTTTTCATCGAAAGCCATTGCGCCATTAAAAATCCCGTTCACTTTATTTGCCATCACCTTCAGGTTTAAATAATGAGTCGTTACCAATCCAAGAGAATGCTTTTTAGCCAATTCTTCCATAATTACTTCTGCGAAAGCACCGCCCAGGTTTGGATCGCTGCCACTTCCCAATTCATCTATAAAAAATAGCGTTTTGCCGTTCGCGTTTTCCATAAAATATTTCATGTTGATAAGGTGAGATGAATAAGTGCTCAATTCAAATTCGAGGCTTTGTGTATCCCCGATATGAATCATTAATTGTTTAAAAACCCCAAACTCACTATCATGGCTACACGAAACCAACAATCCGCTTTGAATCATTATTTGTAAAAGGCCAGCTGTTTTTAAAGTAACTGTTTTACCTCCGGCATTAGGCCCGCTGATAACAAGAATCCGGTTTTTATCATCCAAAGAAAGATTAACAGGAATGGTTGGTTTTTTCAACTTTTCATTAAAAATAAATAACAGCGGATGCACAGCATTTTTCAAATTTAAAATAGCCTTATCCTGCAATGCCGGAAGGTTTCCGTTGTAATCCAGTGCCAACCTGGCTTTGGCACGTATGAAATCATATTCTCCAATTATTTGGTGGTAAATGGTAAGCAGGGAATGGTATGCCCGCATTTTTGTAGTGAGCTTTTGAAGAATTACATAAACTTCTTTTCGTTCTTCATTTTCTAACGTAAGAATTTCATTATTGAGATGAGTAGTTTCTTCAGGCTCTATAAAAGAGGTTCTGCGGCTGTCGCTTTCGCCATGCAAAATACCTTTTACCATTCTTTTTTGTTCTGCAAATACTGCTAACACTTTTCGCCCGTTCATAAAACTTTCTTCAATATCTGTCAGGTATCCCAGTTTGTTTAACCTACCAACAATTTTTGCAAACACCTTCTTTAACTCAACCCTTTTTTTATATAATGACATTCTGATTGTGCCAAGCTTTTCAGACGCGCTGTCTTTTACCATTCCGTATTCATCGAGGATTTCATCTATTAATAACACAATCGCCTTCTCAAAATAGGTTTGTTCAATAATAGATGCCATGGAAGGATATGCTATTTTTCTATCAGGGGAAAACCAGCGAAAAATTTGTTGTATTGCACCTGCCAATTTTTTTATTTGCAAAAATTGCTCGCCGGAAAGTACCGAAGCTTCAATACTTAATAATTTTAATTCTTTTGTGAGATTTAAAACGGCATCATCAGGAAAATATAAATGGTTTTGAAAAAGTAGTTTGTATTCATGAGTTTGCAAAAGCTCGGGTTCTATAAACCGTTTGTGTGTATGGATACGTAATTCCTGCGCTCTTTTTATTGCGTATTCTGAGCGGCAATGATTGGCGAGCAAATCTTTTATTTTATTAAATTCTAATTGTTGGGAGGCAGATTCAGGGAAAAGTTTCATGTATTAATTCAATAAAGTTATTTTGAAAGGCTGCTATAATTTAAACTTTCTATTGAAATAGAAATCGGCACTATTTGTTTGTTTACTGTAAAAGTAAAGCATTCAATTATTTAATGTTATTGGCCAGTTCCGGGGTTATCACTATTCAAAACAAATTTCCATTCACCGTCTTTTTCTTTTTTCCAAATGTTTACGTAAGTTCCACTAAATGTTGTATCCGGCAATTGAAGTTTAAAAATCCCAAACGTATAGCCAAGGTCGCCGGAAGCAGCTATTTCAGCGTTCGAAGGCCGCCATGAAAGAGTATAAGCCGTATCGCTTAACTGGCTAATATAATTGATTGCGTCAGCACCTATGATTGGAAAATGATCCGGCCTCAGTAGCGTTCCTTCGTTATCAATATATTGAAGAAATGCTTTTTTCATTCCTACCTGCCGGCACATATCTGAAAATGCAAGGTCAGCATTTATTATTTCCTGTGTCGAAGTGGGTTGAGGATTTTCCTTTTTTTCATTACATGAATAAAAAGCCATGGTCAAAAAGAATAAACCATAAGTAAATAATATTTTTTTTTGTAAGGCCATTGAAATCATTTTAAAAAAAAAGCGAAAGCATTTTTACAATACCCTCGCTGATACAGGAAATATCACCTGTTTATAAAAAGGCTTTTACACCTTTGAAATTATATATGCAATTTATCCTTTTTTGCCAACAATTCCTCAACTGTTTCCTGGTACAGTTCGTTGGGAATGCAACAATCTACAGGGCAAACTGCCGCGCATTGTGGTTCTTCATGAAATCCCTGGCACTCGGTACATTTATCGGGAACTATAAAATAAATATCATTTGCTATGGGAGGATTCCGTTGTTCAGAATCCATCACACTTCCATCAAGTAATGTTACCCCGCCTTTTACGGTCGTTCCATCTGCCAGTGCCCATTCTACGCCGCCTTCATAAATTGCATTGTTAGGGCATTCGGGTTCGCAAGCCCCACAATTAATACATTCATCAGTTATTTTAATTGCCATTTTGTGTATGTTTTAAGCAGTTCTGCAAGGTCAAAATTATTTACGAATTTTGCCCCGCTTTTAATTATTACAAATATAAACAGATAATTTTATCAACATGAAATTAGAGGAAAGAATTACCATAATGGTAAAATTAGGGAAATATTTAATGGAAGATTCAGATGAACTAAAAACTGTAATACAGAAAGCATATGAAAAAAACAATTGGTTTACTCCTGAGTTTATTGGCTTGTCTTTAAAAAATATTTCTGAAAATTTCCTTGAAGAAAATAAATTATCAGGATGGGTAAATCATTATCATATTGATGATAATATACAGCCTCAAAAGATTGGTGTCGTTATGGCGGGAAATATTCCTTTGGTAGGGTTCCACGATTTTTTATCGGTTTTTATTACAGGGCATCAGCAGGTAATTAAACTTTCGGATAAAGACGATATCTTGCTTAAACATTTAATTGATAAGATAGTTTCCTGGAATGCAAAAATTTCTTCGATAATAAAGATAAGCGAATTGCTTAAAGGCTGTGATGCTTATATTGCTACAGGCAATAACAATTCGGCGCGGTATTTTAATCGTTATTTTGGAAAATACCCTTCCGTTATCAGGAATAATAAAACAGCTGTTGCTGTTTTAAAAGGGAATGAAAATGAAAATCAGCTTAGCTTACTGGCAGATGACGTATATTCTTATTTTGGATTAGGCTGTAGGAATGTTACAAAATTATTTGTTCCAAAAGATTACGATTTTATCCGGCTATTAAATATTTTTAAGAAATACAATTATTTTTCTGATATCACCAAATACCGCAACAATTATGATTATAACCTGGCGCTTCTCATTATGAATAATAAATATTACATGTCTAACGAAAGTATTATTCTTTCAGAAAATGATAGTATTTTCTCGCTAGTCAGCGTACTACATTATTCCTTCTACGAAAATGAAAAAACTGTCTTGGAACAATTAGAAAAAGATGAAAACGTTCAATGTATTGTGGGCGAAAAAAATATCCCTTTTGGCTGTTCGCAATCACCTGGGTTATTCGATTATGCGGATGGAATTGATACGATTCAGTTTCTATTGGCTTTGTAATTTTTGAGAACAATAAATAATTCTGAATCGAAGACTCTTTTAAAGCCTGGAAAACAAAGAATCCTACGATTCAGAATTTTCAGTGGCTACTTTGCGCTGTCAATTTTTCGCCTTGATAACAAAACATTATTTACATAAGTAAAAAGAATTTTTAATTTATTGTTAAAGGTAAATAGACGGTAAAAAATTTGGCCATCCTTACTTTAATTTTATTCGCAGGCATATAATTTGAGGGAATGTAAAAGCCGCAAACCAGGATTATCTAAGTTGGTTCGATCAAAATGAAACAAAATTATATTAAAATAAAAAATTCCATAAATGAAAACAAGAAATATCTTTTTCACCGTACTTATTAGTGCGGTCACCACCCTTGGGGTACTATTTGGGTACAACGAATACAATCATAATAGTAATAACCCCAATTTTCAAACAACAGTTCCATCGAATTACAAGTATGCAGGTTTTCTTGACAGCGGTAATAGTCCTTCCGGAGGCCCGGTAGATTTTACGCAGGCCGCCGCAGCAGCCATTCCTACAGTTGTGCATATCAAAACTACAATTAATGCTAAAACCATCAGCAATAATCTGCCCCAGGGGCAAAAAAATCCATTTTCAGATCTTTTTGGCGATGGCAATGGTAATGATTTATTCAATCAATTATTCGGACAAGGCGGCGGTAGCCAGCGAATGTTGCCCGAGCGTGCTTCAGGTTCCGGTGTTATCATCAGCGATGATGGGTATATTGTAACGAACAACCATGTAGTTGCAGGTGCTGATAAAGTAACCGTAACAATGGCAAATAACAGGCAATACATTGCTAAAGTAATTGCTGTCGACCCTTCATATGATTTGGCAGTAGTAAAGATTGACGCGAAAAACTTACCATTTATGCTTTATGGTAATTCCAGCGATACTAAAATAGGGCAATGGGTTTTAGCGATCGGCTATCCGCTAAATCTTGAAGCAACTGTAACTGCCGGTATAATCAGTGCCAAATCACAATTTCTTGGATTAAATCACGACCGGACCGGTGGCCAAAAATTAGCGGTAGAATCTTTTTTACAGACAGATGCAGCGGTTAACCCGGGAAACAGTGGTGGCGCATTGATAAATACCAGTGGCCAATTAATCGGTATTAATTCTGCAATCGCTTCCCCTACCGGTTATTATAGCGGATATTCATATGCAATACCTGTAGATATTGTAAAGAAAGTGGTGAATGACCTGATTAAATATGGTAGCGTTCAAAGAGGATTTTTGGGAGCTACATTTATTGATGCCAGCCGCCTGTCAGATGACCAAAAACAACAAGCTAAAGTTCCGGCTAGTGTTGATGGTATTTACATCACTGACCTGGTAAGCGATGGCGCTGCCAAAGCAGCAGGTATACAAGTAGGGGATGTCATCAAAAAAATAAATAATGTTCCTGTAAATTCAGGTTCAGAACTGCAGGAACAACTCAGTAATTTCAGGCCGGGAGATAAAGTAAATGTCACAGTGGACCGCAGCGGAACTGAAAAAACATTTAATGTTACTTTGAAAAATAACGCGGGCAATTATGATATTGTAAAACCAAGCACCATGGTAGATAAATTGGGTGCTGAATTAACAACACTGGCCCCTGCAAAAGCAAAACAATATGGCCTGACAGGAGGAGTCGTTGTGGTGAAAATAAATGACGGAGCTTTGAATGACCAAACCAGGATGCGGGATGGATTTATCATTACCAAAGTAAATGGCAAAACAGTAAATTCACTTGATGATTTAAAAAGCCAAATTGGCAACCAAACAGACATTACAATCACAGGAGTTTATCCGGGTTATAATGAACCTTTTGAATACCCTCTCACATTAGACAATACGCCAGAATAATAAACCTGGAAATATTCTTTAAAAAAGCCACAAAATTTGTGGCTTTTTTATTTATTGTTGAAAGTGATTTTATTTTTAAAAATGCAGTGAAGCAACAAATAATGCTGATTTTTATTTTGCGAAACGAGAGAAATCATTATTATTTTCTTTTGATACCATAATAATTCTTTTATTTTTTTCGTTGTTGATTTTAAAAATAATAAAATAAACATAATGAATTACTATCTAAATGCTTTAAAGAAATATGCAATTTTTTCAGGTAGGGCCAGGCGCAGTGAATACTGGTATTTTGCCTTATTCAATTTTATTTTTGCAATCGTAGCCGTCGTGCTCGACCATGCTTTAGGAACTACCTTTAAATTTGAAACTTACAATGCCACCATTAATTCCCCTTACGGCTATTGCTACCTTATTTATGTACTGGCAGTTTTACTTCCCGGGCTTGCAATTTGTGTCAGGAGGCTTCATGATGTGGGCAAAAGTGGCTGGTTTATTCTCATAAGTTTAATACCAATAGCCGGCCCAATCTGGTTATTGGTTCTATTATTTACGGACAGCAATTCCGGGCCTAATGAATGGGGGCTAAACCCAAAAGGAATAGGGAATTATGATGAAATAGATGAAGTAGGGAATTATTTGCAGCAGTAATTTTATAATCAATTTCTTTGTACCGTTGTTGGTGTTACTTTTTTGTCGCACCAACAACGGTTTCTCATTTTCAACAATTCCCATTCGTTAAAATTTCCTAAAACCTATTTTTATTTTTTGCTATTACGAAACAATTCGTACATTCGTGTACGAAACAATTCGTAGTAAACCAACAAATAATGAAGAATTCAAAATTGAACAAACCCACTGAAAGCGAAATGGAGATTTTACAAGTGCTGTGGGAAAAGGGTGCTTGCACCGTTCGTGAAATACACGATATATTTTCAAAAACTAAAGAAACGGGCTATACCACTACTTTAAAACTAATGCAGATCATGACTGAAAAGGGTTTATTGAATCGAAACGATGATGCAAAAACACATATTTATACTTCTGCGGTAAAAAAAGAATCGATTCAGAAACAGGCCGTAAATAAAATGATCAATGGCTTATTTAAAGGCTCACCAGCCAAACTCGTAATGCACGCTTTAGGAAATTACCGTGCTTCAAAAGAAGAAATCCTGGAGATCAAAAAATACCTGGATGAAATGGGAAATACAGAAACGCCGAAAAAGAAAAACAATGAATAAATCTGAAATCCTGTGAAAAAACCGTAAATCTCACTGACAAAAATTCAACACAATGAATCAAATTAATTTTCTTTTTTCACCCGCTGCTCAAGCGCTTGGCCATACAATAGTGTATAGCATCGGCCAGGCTTTTATAGTATTTCTATGCCTTCGTACCGTTTTAAAATTAATTCCGAATGCTTCCTCACGTATCAAATATTCGCTTTCCTATATAGGGTATTTGGCCTTGGCTTTATTGTTTGTTATCACCTTTATCCGCCAGTTTTATATTGCACAGAGTGAAACATTTTATCAGCAAATTGCCGGTAATTATACTTTTATTAATACGCCTTTCGGACAAAACCCCACTTCAATTTCTTCGATTTTTTCTTTATCCTTTTTAAATGATTACTTACCATGGCTCGTTGGCTTTTACCTGCTGGGTATTTTTTGGTATTCATTAAAGCTTTCGGTTAATTTTTTGCAAAGCAATCACCTTAAAAAAAAGGAGATTTTTGAAATAGATTCAGATTGGCAAGATCATATAATTCAACTTTCTGAAAGAATGAATATCACCCGCCCTTTGAAAACTTTTTTTTCAGGTTTGGTGAATACGCCGATGATGATTGGATTTCTGAAACCGGTTATTTTGCTACCGTTGGCTTTAATGAATCATTTAACTCCTCAGCAATTTGAGGCGATTTTGCTTCACGAATTGGCGCATGTACGGCGCAATGATTACGTGTTAAACATTTTGCAATCTGTGGTTGACGCAATTTTATTCTTCAATCCTTTTGCATGGTGGATCACACACAAAATTCGTGAAGAGCGCGAAAATTGTTGCGATGAAATGGTATTGCAATTGTCTGATCCGTACCACTATGCCCGGGCACTTCTGGCCCTGGAAGAACCCGCAAAATATTCTCCTTTAATAATGACTGCCATTGGCAAACGTTCACAATTATTTCACCGCATCAAAAAAATTATGGAAATGAAAAACAATCCACTTAATGTCCGTCAAAAGTTTATTACTTTTTTAATATTAGTTATGGCGACAGTTTCTGTCTCCTGGCTGAGCCCATCAAAAAACAAGGTGGTTTCAAAAGATCATCCAAATATGATTGTAAAAGAAAGCCAGGCATCAATGACGTCTTTTTCTACTTTTTTCAATTTCAAATCATTGATGGATTCGGTTCCAAAAAAAATAGCGCCATTGCCTCCCGTTCCTCCACAGCCACCGGTTGCGATGAAGGAAAATGGAGTTTCTCCTATGCCGGCATTACCTCCACTGCCACCTAATCCTCCAATAAATCCGGGAGCACCATTAGCCCCTTTACCGCCGCTGCCGCCACTTCCACCTTTAGGGAAATTGAATGATTCACTTCCACCATCTGCGAATTATTTCAACAGTAAAGAATGGAAACAACAAGAGGAAGCTATTAAAAAAAGTACAGATGAAATGCGCAAATATTTTCAAAGTGATGCGTGGAAAAAGCAGCAAGGTTTGATAAAGGAAAATGCGCTTGCAATGAAAAAATATTTCAACAGCCCTGAATGGAAAAAACAGCAGGAA
>Ga0134126_10001261_pt1 | contig 32229 bp, 31 predicted proteins | sample KB31752_FD_96881 | JGI IMG/M metagenome (GOLD analysis project Ga0134126, IMG submission 96881) | Terrestrial soil microbial communities with excess Nitrogen fertilizer from Kellogg Biological Station, Michigan, USA - KB3-175-2 | ecosystem: Environmental > Terrestrial > Soil > Unclassified ...
ACTTGTTCTCCTATATCTCTCCTTCGATGCGGCAATATATGCGGTACGGCGCGGCGCACGCTTCCGAAATTGCGTATGTGTTCGATAATCTGAGGACCAGGACCGGGGCCGACACGATACAAAAAGATCATGACGTTGCTAAAATGATGAACGCCTACTGGACAAATTTTGCCAAAACGGGCAATCCTAACGGAAACGGACTACCGAAATGGCCGGTTTACGATCCCAAAAAGAACGGGATCATTGAATTCAGGCCCGATGGCTCGGCGGTCGGCGAACCCGACCCCAGGAAAGCGAGGCTTGATGTTATTGAAACGGCCGTTACATCTGGTAATCTGCACTAACCATTGGGCTATTAAGCGCGCCATATGATCGGCACCAACGGTAAAAATGGTACATTTTTCCGTAATCTGTATCGTGCTTATAATGGTTATAGTTCTGACCTTTGTACTGTTATAATAAAACACGAACTATGAAAATAGTAAAATTAAATAACGGTGTCGAAATGCCCATTCTCGGGTTCGGCGTATTCCAGGTAACCGACCCGGCCGAATGCGAAAGAAGCGTAATCGACGCCATCGATACCGGGTATCGGCTGATCGATACCGCCCAATCCTATATGAACGAAGAAGCAGTTGGACGGGCTATCAAAAATAGCAGTGTGCCGCGCGACGACCTTTTTATTACAACAAAAACCTGGATATATTCAAAGGGATACGAAGGAGCCAAAAAAGCCTTTGAAAGCTCGATGAAAAAGCTGCAGCTGGATTACCTCGATCTGTATTTGATCCACCAGCCCCTGGGCGATGTGTACGGCGAATGGCGCGCCATGGAAGAATTATATAAGGAAGGAAGGATCAGGGCGATAGGCGTAAGCAATTTTCATCCCGACAGGCTGATGGACCTGATCGTACATAATGAGATCGTTCCGGCCGTTAACCAGGTAGAGACCCACCCCTTCCATCAGCAAAACGACGCGCAGCAGTTCATGATAGAAAATAATGTGCAGATCGAGTCATGGGGTCCGTTTGCCGAAGGCAAAAACAACATCTTTCATAACGAGCAGCTGCAATCTATCGCGGACAAGTACAATAGATCGATCGCACAGGTCATTCTTCGGTGGCTAACCCAACGCGGCGTGATCGCCATCCCGAAATCGGTCCGCAAAGAGCGGATGGCAGAAAACCTGGACAGCCTCGATTTTAACCTGAGCGCCAGCGATATGGAAGCGATTAAAACATTAGACAGCAAGACAAGCAGTTTCTTCGACCACCGCGACCCGAAGATGGTAAAATGGTTGGGTGAGCGGAAAATGAACGACTAAAAAGAATAACATGAAAAAGAGACAATTAGGAAAAAGTGGTCTGGAGGTTTCGGCTCTCGGCCTGGGTTGCATGGGACTAAGCTATGGCTATGGCCCTGCAACAGATAAGAGCGACGCGATCAAATTGCTGCACGTAGCCGTAGAGCGCGGTGTGACATTTTTTGATACAGCAGAAGCGTACGGCCCTTTTGTAAACGAAGAATTGCTTGGCGAGGCATTGGCGCCGTATCGCGACCAGGTAGTGATCGCCACAAAATTTGGATTTAAAGAGGGCAAACCCTCATCAGGCTTAAACAGCCGCCCTGAAAATATTCGGGAAGTAACGGACGCGGCGCTTAAACGCCTCCGTACCGATCATATCGACCTGCTTTATCAGCACCGTGTAGATCCAAACGTCCCGATGGAAGATGTGGCAGGGACTGTTAAAGACCTGATCCGCGAAGGGAAAGTGAAATATTTCGGCCTTTCAGAAGCAGGGGTGAGTTCCATCCGCAAAGCTCATGCGGTACAACCCGTTACGGCGTTGCAAAGCGAGTATTCGCTTTGGTGGCGCGAACCGGAAAAGGAAATTCTGCCCACGCTTGAAGAATTAGGGATCGGTTTCGTTCCGTTCAGTCCGCTGGGTAAAGGATTTTTAACCGGCGCCATCAATGAAAATACGACATTCGATAAAACCGATTTCCGAAACACCGTTCCACGTTTTTCGGAAGAAAACCGTAAAGCCAACCAGGCTTTAGTCGACCTGTTGGGAAGAATCGCCGCTGACAAGAATGCAAGCACTGCACAGATCGCGTTGGCGTGGCTGCTTGCACAGAAATCCTGGATCGTTCCCATCCCCGGCACCACCAAATTGCACCGCCTGGAAGAAAACCTGGGGGCAGCTGAAATTCAGTTATCAGAAAACGACCTCAAGGGGATTAATGAAGCACTGTCTGAAATTGAAGTGCAGGGTAATCGCTATTCGGAGCAGGCACAAAAAATGGTAAACCGCTAAAACGGCTGAAGAATTATAACCCTATAAACAATTAACACAAACATAATTTCAAATTTAAAACAATGAAAAAAGCAATTATCGCCATCTTATTATGCATAGCCGGTGTCCAACTGTCACACGCCCAGGCTAAACTGCCGAACCCGACAAAGACAACCGTTACGAAGGAAGAGCAGGAACTCCTTGATCTCTCCAAAACCAAATGGACCTGGATGGCCGACAAAAACGTAGATGCTTTAAACGGATTGTTCGAAGAGAATTGCGTTTTTGTTCATATGGGCGGAAGCTGGGGGAAAATGCAGGAACTGAATACCATAAAAGGCGGTTTTATCTGGTATAAAAAAGCCGCGGTATACGGCGCGTCGGTAAACATCTTCGGCAATACCGCCATCCTGTTAAATGACATCGACTTGCTGGCAGTAGTCGGCGGCAACGAAGTGACCCATGCCTTTATGGTGACCGAAGTTTATCTTAAAGAAAACGGCCAATGGAAAATGGGCTCTCTCACCTTTTCAACCCTGCTCAGGCCGGTTAAAATGAAATAAACGACTGCACAGCGCTAACAACCGCAAAACCGCTGCTGACGCGCTGGAGGACTAATAGCGACGGGTATAAAACCCATCGCTATTACAAATAAACTTATAACCACCATTCCTATCCTCAGTATCCTCTTACAACATTCCACAACCCCACCCTTATACTTCCCGATAAACCACTCACCAATCAACCTGATCAACTCAATCAACTAACATTCCAACCCTACAACTTTCCAACATTCCAACTATCCAACCACTCCAACCACTCCAACCCTTACAACCCTTACAACTAATTATACTAATTTTGCAGCCTTGCAATGAAATTCAACTTAACGGCACAGGATCCGCATTCAAAAGCCCGGGCGGGCGAGCTTATTACCGACCACGGGGCTATACAAACTCCTATATTTATGCCTGTCGGCACGGCGGGCACAGTTAAGGCGGTGCACCAGCACGAGCTTAAAAATGATATTAAAGCGCAGATCATCCTGGGCAATACCTACCATTTATACCTTCGGCCGGGCCTGGACGTACTGGAACGCGCAGGCGGCCTGCATAAATTTAACGGATGGGATGGACCGATATTAACGGACAGCGGCGGCTACCAGGTGTATTCGCTGACGGAGGTAAGGAAAATTAAGGAAGAAGGCGTTACCTTCCGGTCGCACATCGACGGGTCGAAACACCTGTTTACGCCCGAAATTGTGATGGATATCCAGCGCATTATCGGCGCGGATATCATCATGGCCTTCGACGAGTGCACGCCCTACCCCTGCGAATACCAATACGCCAAACGATCGATCGAAATGACGCACCGCTGGCTAAAACGCTGCTGCGAACAGTTCGACGGCACGGAACCGAAGTATGGTTACAGTCAAACGCTGTTCCCCATTGTGCAGGGGTCGGTTTATAAGGATCTGCGGGTAAGGTCGGCCGAAGTCATCGCATCCTATGAGCGCGAAGGGAACGCCATTGGCGGCCTTTCGGTTGGCGAACCGGCCGATGAAATGTATGCTATGACAGAAGTTGTATGCGATATATTACCGGCGCAAAAACCACGTTATTTGATGGGTGTGGGCACGCCGGTAAATATATTGGAGAATATTGCGTTAGGAATTGATATGTTTGATTGCGTAATGCCTACCCGCAATGCCCGAAACGGCATGCTTTTTACAAAGGACGGGATTATCAATATCAAAAATGAGAAATGGAAGAACGATTTTTCGCCGATAGAAAAGGATAGCGGGCTTTTTGCCGATACGTCTTATTCAAAGGCTTATTTGCGCCACCTCATTCATTCCGGCGAAATGTTGGGCGCACAAATAGCCACATTGCATAACCTCCACTTTTACTTGTGGCTGGTGAAGGAAGCGCGCGAAAAGATCCTATCCGGCGATTTTTATAACTGGAAAAAAACCATGGTTAACCAATTGGGCCAACGATTGTAAATGAAGGCGTTTTTAAAAGAACATTTAAAAGTTATCGACAGGTATATCATTCGCAAATACCTGGGCACCTTCGTATTTACCCTGGGGATATTTGTGGTGGTGACGGTGGTGTTCGATATATCGGAGCACCTGGACAATTTTTTGAAAAACCATTCCACCATCCAGGAGATCGCGTTTAAATATTACGCGGGGTTTATCCCGTTCTACATCAATATGCTGTCGCCGCTGATCAATTTCCTGGCGGTTATCTATTTCACGGCCAAGATGGCCAACCAAACCGAAATTGTCCCCATATTAAGCGGAAAAACCACCTTTAACCGATTTTTGAGACCCTATTTTATATGTGCCACACTGATCTTTGTCGTTTCGTTTTTCGCCAATATTTATCTTATCCCGTTCACAAACCGGTTAAAGATAACTTTCGAAAACTCGCACCAGTTCAATGCCGACAACCCTGAAAAAAATGAAGTGCACATCCAGTTGGATAAGCATACGTTTGTGTATCTGCAGTCGTACGACAACTCGATGCACACGGGGTTTCAATTTGTGCTTGAAAAATTTGACGGCGACACGCTTAGGGAAAAATTATTGGCCAACAGCATTTCGTACGACTCGCTGAAAAAAGTGTGGACCATAAAAAATTATACCATCAAATATGTAAACGGACTAAGAGAAAAGTATGTCGACAGCTCGGCACGACAAAAAGATACCGTGCTGGATATGCGCCCTACGGATTTTATTGTTTATGATAACGCCTATTCGGCCATGTCGACCAAAGATCTGAACCGCAATATTACGCGGGAAAAAATACGGGGGACAGGTGCGCTCAAAGAGATGCTTTATGAACGCGACCGGCGTTTTATTTACCCGCTGTCGTCGTTTGTGTTAACGCTTATCGGGGTATCCATTTCCTCGCGAAAGGTGCGCGGCGGTATCGGGCTGCCACTGGGAATAGGCATTTTCCTTTGCTTTACCTATATCGTTATTGATAAATTTGCGCTGGTATTCGCTGTAAAAGGCAATATGATGCCCATTTTAGCCGCATGCCTGCCCAATGGGCTGTTCGGTATCGTAGGCTACTACTTACTCGAAAAAGCTCCCAAATAATGGACCGCGCCGACAGCATATCCGGTTTAAACAAAAACCTGGTCATACTGCATTTTACAGTGTTCATCTGGGGTTTTACGGGCATTCTCGGCGCCTTGATCACCATACCGGCAGTTAGCCTGGTATGGTACAGGGTACTTATCGCATCGCTATCCTTATTTCTGTATTTTAAGTTTAATAAAACGGCGTTTGCGGTTAATGGCAAAACGTTTTTACAGCTGGTGTGCACGGGTGCGCTGGTGGGCGGCCATTGGATCCTGTTTTTTGCATCCATAAAGTTGTCTACCGTAGCGGTTACGCTGGTATGTCTTTCGTCTATCACGCTCTTCACCGCCATATTTGAACCGCTGATCAATAAAAAACGCGTCTCAAAAATGGAGATCCTGGCCGGTTCGTTGATCATCATCGGCATAGTCACCATTTTTAAATTTGAAACCCAATACACTAAGGGTATTATCGCCGGCCTCGTTAGCGCTGTGTTCGCTAGTCTTTTCGCCATTATAAACTCGCGGCAGGTAAAAAAATATGAGGCGCCGGTTATCGCTTTTTATGAGCTGTCCGGGGCATTTGTATGGATATCTCTCTACTTACTTTTTACGCACGGCTTCAACAGTTCCTTGCTGCTTAAAGGTGCCGACCTCGGGTATCTGCTCATCCTGGGCACCATTTGTACCTCTCTTGCTTATGTTGCCGGCGTATCGGTTATGCGCGAGCTGTCGGCCTTCAGGGTGGCGCTTATCACGAACCTCGAGCCGGTTTATGGCATATTGATGTCGTTTGTTTTTTTCGGCGATATGAATAAAATGACGTTCGGCTTTTGGGTTGGTGCTATCATTATTTTATCCACCATCTTCCTTTTTCCCGTCGCGCAAAAGCAGGTTATACGCCGAAAAAATCGTCAATAAGCTTCCTTTATACTAAACCATTGTACATCTTACCGGCAGGGTGGGGGATATGTTTTAGGACGCCCGTTTCGCATTTTAAAGCCTTCTGCGCAATTATTTATTTTAAAGCACACAGACCCCGCCAGACCTGTTTTCCGGCTAATGGAGCACAAATTTGATTTCATGAAAGTGTATCGGGCGCCGCGTGAGCGGAATTGCAAAATAAATGGAATTTAAGGGTGTTCCGGCAAGAAAATAATATAACTAAATCAAAAATAAAATTAAATATATTAAATATAAACTATTATTAATCTGACGGTTATACATTTTATATAAATAATAAATCCACCAATGTAAACTATATAGGATTACAAAATGCCAATATTTTTAGCAACGGTGCAATATATTCATTAAATTATAGCATATAATTGTATAAATCAAGCAATTAAAGCTATTTACTTAAAATTTGAGTTTTTAATTGATAACACTTGCCGGATTAATCGGCTTAGTGTGATGAAGTTCAAATTGGTGTTTTCAAAAAAATCAGGGAGAGTTGGACGTATATGATTTGACTAAAGTATTTTCAATTTTGGTGACGTATCGGAGCCGGGTAATCTGTTTATCAAATCGGGTAAACTAAATCAAACATCATACCAATGTTTAGCCGGCAACTTAAAGCAGCCCGAAAAAACTACTGTTTTACCCGATGTCTCCCCTACCCGTTTTACTAATATCGATCAGGTTGATTTTTATTATCGGTTTAAAAATCCGATATTGGATAAACCTTAAACGAAGAGCGCCATGCGGATTCAAACGATCGTCATTATTCTTATCACTTTTTTATTGACCATTATCCTGATGCAAAATACCGGGACGGTTAGGTTTACTATTTTATTTGTTGACATGTATGTTTCAAAACTGGTGATGCTTTTCCTGGTAGCGCTGATCGCATTTATTTTGGGTGTGCTGGTGGGCCGCCCTAAAACAGTAAGGCGGCTGGGCGGCGACTCCCCGGTCGACCAAGTCGACGACAAGCCATCCGATACACTAAGTGACGAGGACAGGGATTATATCAGTTGATTTTTATTTGCCGCCCGCTTTAAATTCGAAATTCAAAATCCGAAATTCAGCTAAAACAGCTGGTTTGATTTTTCCAGTTCGCGAAGGTCGGGGGTTGAATCAAATATCCCGAAAACGGATGCCCCGCTCCCGCTCATGCTTGCATAAACAGCGCCCGCCTCGTACAGCGCAGCTTTTACGCCCCGTATAATAGGATGATTTTTAAAAACGGAGACCTCAAAATCGTTTTTTACGAAGTTTTTCCATTCGGCCACCGGCTCATCAATAAGCTCCATGAGCGATTGCTCAACAGGCGCCGGTTTTACGCCGCCGTAGGCTTCGGAGGTAGATACATGTACAGGCGGCATCACCACAACGATCTTATAATTTGACAGGTCGAGCTTTATGGGTTCAAATTCATCTCCCCGGTCAAACGCGAACACCGGTTTGTTTTGGATAAAAAAAGCACAGTCGGCGCCCAGCTGCCGTGCATAACCCAGCATTTGGCCATCCGGCATCCCTAAGTCAAATTTTTGATTCAGCAGCCTGATAAAAAAGGCGGCGTCTGCAGATCCTCCCCCCAGCCCCGCCCCTATCGGAATATGCTTGTGCAAATGGATCTTTACGGGCGGGAGATCGAAATCCTTCCTGACCAGGTGATAGCCCTTAATACACAGGTTATCTTCTACCCTTCCGGGGATTTCTAAACCGGACGATTCAAAGCTCAATTTATCGGCCACGACCACCTCAAGCGCGTCTTTGATCATTACCGGGTAAAAAATAGTTTCCAGGTTATGATAGCCGTCCGGTCGCCGGTTAATAATATTTAAACCGATATTTATTTTGGCGTTTGGGAAAATGAGCATACAAATGATTAACAAGGCATGTATTTTTGAACATACTTAGGATACCAAAAATAGATTAATTTTATTTGTATTGAATTTAGTGAGAGGTGAGTGGTTAATGGTGGGTGGTTATCCAAATTTAAAAACCATTCAACCCAATCAACCTAATCAACTAACTAACCAACCAATGAAACAATATCTCGACCTGATGAAGCATGTGATGGAAACCGGCGCGCAAAAGCACGACCGCACCGGCACCGGTACGCTTAGCGTGTTTGGCTACCAGATGCGGTTTAACCTGCAGGACGGTTTTCCGCTGGTAACCACCAAAAAGCTTCATCTGAAGTCGATCATTCACGAGCTGATCTGGTTTTTGAGCGGCGATACCAATATCAAATACCTTAAAGATAACGGTGTGCGTATTTGGGATGATTGGGCTGACGCCAAAGGCAATCTTGGCCCGGTGTATGGATACCAGTGGCGCTCATGGCCCACGCCGAATGGCGGCCACATCGACCAGATAACGCAGGTAGTGAACCAGATCAAAAACAACCCGGACTCGCGCCGGATGATGGTATCGGCCTGGAATGTAGCCGATGTTAATCAAATGGCTTTACCCCCATGCCATAGCCTGTTCCAGTTTTATGTGCAGCCAGCCAACCTTGAAAAAGGCGAAACCAGGGGCAAGTTATCATGCCAGCTTTACCAGCGCAGCGCCGATATTTTTTTAGGCGTACCTTTTAATATCGCATCGTATGCCCTGCTTACCATGATGATGGCCCAGGTGTGCGATCTTGAATATGGCGACTTTATACACACCTTCGGCGATGCCCACCTTTACAACAACCATTTGGAGCAGGCTGCTCTGCAGCTCAGTCGTGAGCCAAGGCCGTTGCCAACGATGAGGATAAATCCGGATGTGCGGGATATTTTTCAATTTAAATTCGAAGATTTTACGCTGGAAAACTATGATCCCTGGCCGCATATCAAAGGTGCGGTGGCGGTATGATGGTTCATTGGTTCATCAGTTTACTGGTTCATTAGTAAACGTATTTTAAGCATCAATTTTTTAAATTAGCCCCAATATATTGACTGTTCCCACTAATGAACTAATGAACTAATGAACAAGTGATCCAATGATAGTTTCCGCCATCGTCGCCATTTCCGAAAACCGCGCCATCGGTAAAAACAACCAGCTGCTTTGGCATTTACCGGCCGATTTAAAGCATTTTAAAGATATTACCAGCGGCCATACCATCATCATGGGTCGCAAGACATTTGATTCGGTGGGCAAGCCCCTGCCTAATCGCAGAAATATTGTTGTTACACGGCAGGCCATAACAATTCCCGGGTGTGAGGTTGTGGGTTCTATCGACGAAGCCCTGGCCCTGTGCGATGGCGAAGAAGAAGTGTTTATAGGCGGCGGCGCCGAGATCTATAGGACGGCTATGCACCGTACGGATCGTATTTACCTGACCATTGTTCACCAGCATTTTGAGGCGGATACTTTTTTTCCGGAGATCGGCCAAAACGAATGGAAAGAAGCTTCGCACGAAAACCACCAGGCAGATCATAAAAATCCCATCCCCTATTCCTTTATCACACTTGAACGCGTTTAATTATCAATCTTTGACTTCTAATGTCTTATCTCTGATCTCTAACCTCCAATCTCTGACCTCTGACCTCCCTCCGATCTCTAACCTCCGATCTCCGACCTCTGACCTCCCTCCAATCTCTAACCTCCGATCTCTGACCTCCAATCTCTGACCTCCAACCCTATTCTCAAATTAAAAATTTCGTCCTTAGGAAATTTTATTAGATTTGCCGTCTTATTTAAAACGCTCATAAACTAATTGATTATTTAATTCACAATGCAAGGAAAAGGGGTTGTTAAATTTTTCGCTATACTGCTGGCTGTCGTATGCTTGTACCAGCTTTCATTTACTTGGGTGGCGCATAGGGTTGAAAACGATGCAAAGGTATATGCCAAGGGAGATACAGCAAAGGAAAAAGTCTACCTGGATTCAATGTCCACGCAGCCTGTATATCCTATCTTCAGGCACAATTATCAGTATGTTAAACAACGCGAGCTGGCGCTGGGATTGGACCTTAAGGGTGGCATGAGCGTAACCATGCAGATCTCGCTTAACGAGCTTGTTAAAAAGTTATCGAATAATAACACCGACCCGGTTTTTAACCAGGCGCTAAGCGCGGCACAGAACGATATTAACACCAGCCAGAAGGATTATATAACGCTGTTCGTTAATGAATATGAAAAGCTTGCCCCGAACGGCAGGTTAGCGGCTATTTTCTCGACTAAGGACAACCAGGACCATATAAAATTCAATGCCACCAATGCCGAAGTTGAAACTTACCTGAAGGACCAGGCAAGCGCTGCTGTAAAGCAGTCATACACCATTTTAAACACCCGTATCGACCAATTTGGGGTGGCTAACGCCAATATCCAGCTGCAAAAAGGCACCGACCGCATATTGATCGAGCTGCCGGGCGTAAAAGAGCCCGAGCGCGTGCGCAAGCTGCTATCGGGAACGGCCAAGCTGGAGTTTTATCAAACTTATGATAATCAGCAGGTATATGGCGTACTTGATAATATCAACAAGTTAATTGCGGCAAAAAATAAAGCTGCCAAAAAAGACACAACGAAAACCGCTGCGATTCCGGCGCATAAAGCCACTGTTAAAGATTCGGCGCAGGGAGCCCTGGCTTTATTAAATAAAGTACAAAAAAATGCAGCAAAAGACACTTCATTAAGCAAGTCGGCACTGTCAGATCAGTATCCCCTGTTTAATCTTTTGCATCCGATGATCTACCAGGATCAAAGCGGCCAAACCAAACTGGAGCCGGGTCCTGTCGTGGGTCGTGCTGATGTTAAAGATACGGCCAAAGTGAACGCTTATCTCCGCAGCCCTGACGTAAAAGCGACGATTCCGCAGAGCATGAAGTTCCTGTGGTCGGTAAAGCCGGCAGACAAAACCAAGATATTCGAGTTGTATGCCATGAAGCTGGTGGGCGCCGAAAATGGCCCTGCGCTTATAGGCGATGTGATCAATGACGCCCGTAATGATGTCGACCAAATCAAAGGCAACAATGAAGTGATCATGATCATGAATTCGGACGGCGCCCAAAAATGGAACGAAATAACCACTGAAGCCTGTGCTGATCCGAACAATCATAAATCGATAGCTATCGTTTTAGATGATAACGTGTACTCGGCCCCGCGTGTGGATAATCCAATCCCGGGCGGCGTTTCGTCAATAACCGGTTCCTTTACCCTTGATGAAGCAAAAGACCTTGCAAACGTATTAAAAGCGGGCCGTTTGCCCGCGCCGGCACGTATCGTTGCCGAGGCCGTAGTTGGCCCGTCGCTGGGCCAGCAGGCTATCCACGCAGGGTTATTATCCAACCTTGTAGGCTTGCTCGTGGTGATGATATTTATGATCGCCTATTATAACCGCGCCGGCACGGTAGCTGTGGCTGCGGTGCTTGTAAATATATTCTTCCTGATGGGTGTATTAACCAGCCTGGGCGCTGTTTTAACTATGCCCGGCGTGGCTGGTATCGTGCTTACGTTCGGTTTATCGGTGGATGCTAACGTACTGATCTACGAGCGCGTGCGCGAAGAGCTCGCGCTTGGAAAATCGCTGCGCATATCCATCAACGACGGCTTTAAACATGCGTTATCTTCCATTCTCGATTCAAACATAAGCACGTTCTTAACCGGCGCCATTTTATATGCTTTCGGCACCGGCCCGATCCAGGGATTTGCCATTACGCTGATGATCGGTATTGTTACCTCGCTGTTCTGTTCATTGTTGATCTCGCGATTGATATTCGAATATATGCTTGGAAAAGGATGGGATATCAAATTTTCCAATCCATGGAGCTCCCATACTTTCAAGAATGCGAATTATGCCTTTGTGAAAAACCGCTTTAAATTCTATATTTTCTCGGGGACGTTTATCCTGGCCGGTATTATATCCATGGCCACGCAAGGGTTTAATTACGGTGTCGATTTTGTGGGGGGACGTACGTACGTGATCAAGTTTGATAACCAAAATGTAACCACCGAACAGGTACGCCTGATTGCTGAGAAAAATTTAGGCAAGGGTAACAATGAGGTTAAAACTTATGGGTCGGATAAAATAAGCGTTACCACAAAATACCTCATTAACGACACCGCGAAAAATGCCGATGCGAAAGTGCAGGCAGCTGTAATAAAAGCGCTCGATACCGATCCGCAAACGCATATGACCGCCAAAGATATCGTTATCACGCAAAAAGTTGCGCCAACGATCGCAAACGGCCTCAAGAAATCGGCTCTGTTAACGGTAATCTTTGCTATTATCGTTATATCCAGCTATATATTTATCCGTTTCCGCAAATGGCAGTTTAGCCTGGGTGCGATGGTGGCAACGGCGCACGATGCGCTGATGGTGCTTGCATTCTTCTCGCTGTTTAAAGACGTGCTTCCGTTCTCGCTGGATATCGACCAGTCTTTTATAGCCGCCATACTAACGGTTATCGGTTACTCGATCAACGACACCGTAGTGGTATTCGACCGTATCCGCGAGTTCCTGAACTTGCATCACGCCAAAACCGATGATCCTAAAACGGTTATCAATAACGCCATCAACAATACGTTAAGCCGTACTATTATCACTGCGCTAACGGTGTTAATGATCTTACTGGTGCTGTTTATTTTCGGCGGCGATGTAATCCGCGGGTTCTCGTTCGCGTTGCTTATCGGGGTTTGTTTCGGCACTTACTCCTCTATCTGCGTGGCTACCCCGGTAATTATCGATTTCGGCAAGAAAGACCTGAGATAAAATAAACAATATAATATCAAGCCGTTTCATTTATTTGAAGCGGCTTTTTTATTTGAAGTTTTAAGACGTTAACGCCTGTATTCAAGCTAGGTGGCAGTAACAAAAAAGGCGGGATTGCTCCCGCCTTTCAAATATAAGGGTATTCAATAGTTTTGTTATTTATCTGTTGATGTCTATAATCACTGTGCGGTTATAGAAACGCTCTTCAGGTAAACGGTTTTCAAACGGTGAATGCTCTGCATCAGCGCCAAAACCGGATGTTTCAAACTTCACATGGTCGCGGCCAGAATTGGCTAAGGCATGCTCGAGTACCCTTTGGGTATCTTTTGCGCGGCTTTCCGATAGCGTCTGGTTGTATTCAGGTGTTCCAATGATATCAGTGTGTCCGTGGATACTGACCGTTGAACCTTCTGTAATTAAAGGCGCTACAATGTTCGCTAAAAACCTGTTATAGGAAGCTACCGTTGCCGATCTGTCGAAACCAAAGACAATACTGTACCGGAAGCCTTTTTTAACCGACTCGACCTGGCGTGTCAAATGCACGGACGCCTCTTTTGTAATGGTTCTTCCGTTGTTGGTTTCACCTGTCATAACAACCTTATAGTCGCCTTCAGGACTGTTTCCTAATACGGCTGATCCCTGCACACCTGCCTGGTCGCCTGTAAAAGGTCCGAAATTGCGTCTGTTGCCCCGTTCGTCGGTGGTTACAACCGACCATGATCTAAGTAGCTGGCTGGCCGAATCTACGTTCATCACTATCTGGCTATCAAGCGGGTCAAATTGCGTGTCTGTGATTTGAACAGACTTCATCATGCCGCCGCCAACTTCCGACATTAACTCGGGCGAACTGGTTTCAATGTCAACCCTGCGATTTTCTGCCTGCAGAAGAGCAAGGTCTTTAGTGCCACCGGGATGTTCAGACGGTGGAAATGGTTTAAAGTGTCCCTGGATAGCAATCCTTCCACCCGAAATGCCAAATACATTAACCAGGTAACGTTTTATGTTTTCCGCAAATTCCCTGGCTTCTTGCGGGCCTTTGGCCGATGCGCCGTTCAAGGATATTGAAATATTGCTGTTCGACCGCATACGGTCGCCTAAAATATTCAAAACATTATGGTATACGTTTAACTGGCTCGAAGCGCGCCCATTGGTACTTTGCGATTGTTTCCTCTGCAGTTGATCTTCCTTAAATCCCTGCGCCTGTTCGTTGGTAAGCAGCACATACCGTGAGGGTATCTGTGACGATCCTTCATCAAAAAATACGACATTAAGCAACGGGAAGGTTTCGCTCACCTGGGTTTGCATCAACACCGGTTTCGGTGCACGAACCGTAAAAACAAAGTCGTGTACCGGCACGATGGCAACCGCAACGGGAGTTGGCTCTGGTGCCTTCACCCGGTGGCCTTTTCCAAATTTAAGCGCGATACCCGCCCGTACGGTAGTCATCGACCAGCTCTCGATGCTGCGTGGGTCCTGCCCGAAATAGGGCTGGTACGAAACGAAGGGCGAAAGGCTAACCAGCGAAGTGCTGGTGCTTCTCGAGATCCTGATATCATATCCTAAACCTACCTGGCCCGAAACGATGGTGCTATTGACCGATGTCAATTGCGAATTCACGTTGGGCTGCCTTAATTGCGTGTAAGCAAAGTCCTTGTTAATGTTAAAAGCTAAGCGCGGACCGGCAAAAAAGTAAATGCCGCCGGCAGCTGCGCCTATCCGCAAGCTGGGCTCTACGGTTACGTAGCTCAGATCGGTTCCTAAGGTTGCAGGGCAGTTACAGGGCGCCTGCACGTTATCAAACTTGCCGCCGCGGCCGTCGTAGCCAACGTTCAGTATAAACCCCCATACACCGGACGGACGATATTCAGTCAGTATAGATGCGAAAGGGCGCACGCCATACCCTTTGTGGAATGCCGTTGGCACTTCCAGGGTATTGTTTAACGTTTGGGTGGTTCCGTCATAGAAATTGAAATTCGCTGCGCCTGATACGCCAAACCACCATGGGGATGGGATAACTTGCGCACGTACTGTCGTACCGGCTAATATCATTATCGCAAGGCAGATAATGAATCGGTATATCTTTTTATTTGTAGAGTACATAATGTGTCTTTTTAAATTATGGTTGTGTGATTTATAGATCCCCCGGCCGAATTGGGCCGGGGGATAATATATTGGTTAAGATTAATTAGGAACGTTAATCGTGGTGTTTACCATGGTAACTGATGCAACCTGCGATAATGCCCGGCCGTTAAGTACGGTTTGAACATTGTTTCCGGCAGTTGAAAAAGTGATACCCGAGGTTGAGATGATAGTTCCTACCATTACTCCGCCACCGGCAGCGTTGATAACCGCCGCACTGCCTACGTACCAGTAAACATTCCTGGCTTGAGCCCCGTTCTTTAAAATAACGCTTCTGGCTCCGGCCGGTCCGGCAATGCCCACGGTTAACCCGGCAGCTGTCTGGAATATCCATGTTGCGTTGGGATCGCCCTGCGCATCAAGCGTCAGGTCTCCGGCTGTGATATTGAACGTGGCGCCGGCAGATTTGTACACGCCCGGTGGCAATGTAAGGTTACCCAGCTCGCCTGCACCCGGATCAGTACCCCCGGGCTTATTGGCCGGCGAAATGCTGATATAAAATGCAGTGATGTCGGCTAAAGCCTGTGTTGCTGTGGCAAATTTTTGCGCTGTGCCCGGAGCGGGCGGAGCTGTGAATATGCCGCCGGTTACAAGGCCTACATTCAAGGGCGTTTCGGTATAAACGTCACCCGTTAACCCGTCATGGAACCCGGTTATTAATGTCGACGCTGCGGTTGTACCGATAGCTCCGTTATTAATTACCGTGTTTATTCCCTGGTTGGTTATCCCTGCGCCACCGCCAAATGCTCCGAAAATGCTCGTGAATAAAGGCGCATTCTGAACTATTGGCGAAAAATTAGCTACCAGCGTTGTATTTGCGTTCAGCGGGAACGTATAACTGGCGCTTGTAGACACGATTGCACCCCCGTTGGTCCAGTTAGTGAACGAATATCCGGCATTAGGCGTTGCCACCGCCGTTACAGATGTACCCGCATTATAAAGACCGCCACCGGAGGTTGATCCTCCCGCAGCAGGGTTTGACGACAGGATCAGCGCAAATTGCGATGCCGGGATCAATTTAAAATTAGCTACCAGCGTTGTATTCGCTACCAAAACAAACTGATAGGCCTGGCTTGTCGAGACGATTACGCCATTGTTTGTCCAGTTTAAAAATACATAACCGGCGCTGGGCGTCTCGGTTACGGTTACAGCCGAACCTGCATTAAATAACCCCTGACCTGTTGTGGTTCCGCCTGCAGCAGGAAGTGATGATAAATTTACCGCAAATTTACCCGGTGGAATTGCCGTAAAGTTGGCAACTAATGCAATATTGCCGTTCATGGTAAAGGTATAGTTTGCGCTGGTGGAAGCTACAACGCCGCCGGCGGTCCAGTTAGTAAAGATAAACCCGGCAGCAGGCGTTGCTGTTACCGTGGTTACCGCGCCCTGGGCAAATGTGCCGGCACCGGTAGTCGTTCCGCCTCCCGCAGGATTAGAAGTTAAAGTAACCTGCGGTATCGTTGTAAACGACCACACATAGTTGCTTGCCAGCCCGGTATTCAGCGTATTCATGGCGCCTGTGGTAATGGTGCCTGTATATACGGTGAAAGGCAATAGCGGTGCGGTTGGTGTAAATGTGTAAACCGCTGCATTGGCGGTTGCCGCAACCGTGCCGGCCACTACCGTACTGCCTTGTTTAATAGTGAATGTGGCTGCGTTAATGGTTTTAGGATCCATCGCGGTGTTGAATGTTGCTGTAATTACTTTGGGAAGTACAACGTCAACCGCCTTATCCATCGGGTCGGTGACAACCGTAGGGCAAACCCCCTGAACTGCCTGAAAATTGTCCTTTTTACATGCTGAGCCGAACAGGAGACATATTGAAGCCATTACTGTAATGGCGTTTAATATTTTAGAATAGCCTCTGCGTTGATGCATCGGCGGACTATTCATGATTAGAGTAGATTTTTTGCGCATTTTGGTGCTTTAAATAGATGTGAAGAAACGACCTGCATAATCATTATTGATTGGAATACAGGTCGATACAAACCTACCTGATGCCGAGCACGCCGGCGTTACAGAATTTTGGAAATAAGTTATATGATTCACACATTACAGCGCGAGATTCAAGCGCTCAGTGTGTTTGAAGAAGGACGGTGTTACACCGGTGACTTTTTTAAACTGGGTGGACAGGTGGGCAACACTGCTGTAGTGTAACTTCCATGAAATCTCCGTAAGGTTCAGATCATTGTTTTCTATCAGTTCCTTTACCCGTCCAATTTTATGCCCTATAACGAAGCTTTCGATAGTGGCGCCCTGGTCTTCCGAAAATATATTGGCCAGGTAAGTGTAGTCGTAACCTAATTTTTCGCTTAGGTAATTGGAAAAATTCGTTTTGAGCTGACAGTTTGAGTAATGGACCATATCCACGATGACGTTTTTAATTCGCTCAACCAGGATACTCCGCTTATTGTCCATTAAATCCAAACCTGATTGCAGCAGCGCCAGCCGGATTCGATCCATTTGTTCAATGGAAATGGTTTCCGTGGTTTCCACTCTCCCCATCTCCACCGACACATATGGAATATCGAGTTTCTCCAACTCCAGCTTCACTATCATTATGCAACGTGTGCATACCATGTTTTTTATGAAAAGATTCATCATACATACACACGCAAAGGGAGTGCCCTTAACCAATGTATTTTCAACACCCCGGCGCGTGTTGCGTTCAAGTTAATTTCCCTTTTTGGCGCATTCATGCACCATCGTCTCAATTCATCATATTCCCGCCGATAATCCAAGTACGTATTAGCGATTATAGTCTAACGATATAATTATAGGTAGAAATGGCAGGGTTAATTATCCTGCATTATGCTTACTTAACAGGAATAAGTGTAGCTTATTAACTAAATTAATTGGCAAACTAAAGTTTTCGCGCGATACAATAGAGAGAAAAAGCCGATAATTGCATCAATTCTGCAACACGCATACTTTTTAAAACAGAAGTGTTAAATGCAGGGTTATAATATTTGCCGCAGGCATTTAAATAAGCACAAATGAATTCAAAAGATAAATCGAAATTTCCGCAGGTGGTGATCATTGGCGGCGGCTTTGGCGGCCTGCAGGCGGCAAGAAAGCTTGCCGACAAACCGGTAGAGGTCCTGCTGATCGATAAACATAACTACCACACTTTTCAACCGCTTTTATACCAGGTGGCCACCGGGAGCCTGGAGGCTGATTCTATCGCATTTTCCATCCGGAAAAATTTTGCCGGGCAAACCAACTTTCGTTTCAGGAATGCCGAAGTATCCCGTATCAACGCTAAAGAAAATACCATAGAAACCACCATTGGCGAGATCACCTATGATTACCTGGTCATCGCCACCGGATCGACCACGAATTTTTTTGGCAATAAGGAAGTCGAACGGTTTGCTATGCCCATGAAATCCATACCCGAGGCGCTCGACCTGCGCTCGATGATACTGCAGAATATTGAGGAAGCGGCTTTATTGAATACGAAGGAAGAAAGGGAATCTTATCTTAATTTCGTACTGGTTGGTGCAGGGCCGACGGGTGTCGAGCTATCAGGCGCCCTGGCGGAATTACGCAACCACATCCTCGCCAAAGATTACCCGGAATTGTCTAAGGAACACATGCATGTTTATTTGGTTGATGCTACGCCCAAAACCCTGGGAAGCATGTCTGACAATGCCTCGGCAGCTTCCAAAAAGTATTTGACCGGCCTGGGCGTTGAGGTAATGCCCGATAGAAAAGTTGAAAGCTACGACGGCGACAAAATAAAGTTCGAAGACGGCAAAACCATTCACACCAAAAATGTCATCTGGTCGGCGGGGGTTATGGGGGTTATACCTGGCGGCATTTCAAAAGACCTTATTGAGCGGGGCAACCGGATACGCGTTGACAGCATTTGCCGGATTGAAGGGTCGGAAAACATCTTTGCCATTGGCGATGTGGCGGCAATGATCACCGAAGAAACGCCGAAAGGCCACCCCGGCGTGGCACAGGTAGCCATACAGATGGGCCATCATGTTGCAAAATCCATTGTGCAGCTTATCAATAATGAGCCCACTGAACCTTTTAAATATTTTGATAAAGGTTCATTAGCCACTGTTGGCCGCAATAAGGCAGTCGCCGACCTGGGCAAGTTAAAATTCAATGGTTTTTTTGCCTGGCTGATATGGATGTTTGTGCACCTTGTGTCGCTGGTAGGGTTCAGAAACAAGATCATCGTCTTTATCAATTGGTCGATGAGCTATTTGTCCTACAATGGCGGCGCGCGCCTTATCATCAGGCGGTTCGTTAAAAAAGGCGTTACTGACAGTCAGCATCTGCCAAAAACGGATCATTAAGTGCCTGCGCAATTAGTTTTGAAATGATCTTATTATCTGATAATTGCTGACATTTATAGCATGGACAATTCCAAAATAAAAATAACTGAATGCCCGCGCGATGCCATGCAGGGCCTTCATCAGTTTATCCCAACCGATCTAAAAGCCGCGTATATTAATTTGCTATTGCAGGTAGGCTTTGATACGATCGATTTTGGCAGCTTTGTATCCGCGAAGGCCATACCTCAAATGCAGGATACCGCTGAGGTGCTGAAAAAACTCGACCTGGATACCCCATCAAAGCTGCTGGCTATCGTTGCCAATTACCGCGGAGCGGAAGAAGCCGCCAAACATCCCGAAATTACTTACCTGGGGTTTCCGTTCTCGATCTCGGAAACTTTCCAGCAGCGCAATGCCAATTCGGGCATTACTGAAGCATTTGAAACCGTAAAACGCATAAATGAGCTATGCGGCGGCAGCAACCACCAATTATTGGTATACCTATCCATGGGGTTTGGCAACCCTTACGGGGATGAATGGAATCTTGAAATAGTACACGGTTGGGCCGAAAAGCTGGTTAACGAAGGCGTTGGCATTATCGCGTTGGCTGATACGGTCGGTGTTGCCACCGCCGATCAGATACAAGACGTTTATCCCGGATTATGTACTCAATTTCCGGGCACGGAATTCGGAATTCATTTGCATGCTACGTCCGGTACATGGTTCGATAAGGTCGAGGCGGCTTATAAGAGCGGCTGTAAACGGTTCGACACTGCGTTAAAAGGATATGGGGGCTGTCCGATGGCAAAAGACGACCTTACAGGCAACATCGCCACCGAAAACGTTATTGAGTACCTTAGATCACAAAACGAAAGCCTGGGGCTTAATTACAGTAAATTACAAGAAGCGATGGAGTTAGCGGAAAAGGTGTTTAACTAATAAAGTACCAGATTAAAGCCCATACCCGAAGAGGTGTGTATGTTAAGCGTACATCAACTTACCTTTAGGTGAAGGTATTTCACGACCCAACTCCTTCGCAGTTTGGATCCATTGTTCAATAACCGTTTCTATGTTGATCAAAGCTTCATTATAATTTCTTCCATCAGCCATACAACCGGCCAATTCAGGCACTTCGGCAATTACTGCTTCGTCTTCCTTACTCCAATACAAAATTATTTCATATTTATTTTCCATCATCAATCAATTTATATTTTAAAATAATTTGCCGCACTTGTTTAACCTGGTAAGGCTTTGCTTTATTGCCTTTGGGTTGAATGTTAATAATTTCTTCTATTCCTTCTTTGTGGAATATAGTATGACTTCCCCCGGTATTTCTCTCAATAAAATTAAAATGAAGTAAAATATTCCTTAAGTCATCAAAACCAAAATTATTATCAGCATTTCCCGATAGTAGTTTTAATTGTAATTTTTCAAATTTACTCATTTCCGCACCATTTTGTAATGCCTTATCCCCGCCTCTTCAAACTCCGGCCCGATTTTTTCGAAATTAAACCGCTCGTACAACGAAATTGCCGGCAGTTGAGCGTGCATATAAATATAGTCAGCGTCTTTTGGCAGATCGTCTAAAACCGTTTTTACAAGTTGCTGACCTACGCCCATATTCCTGAACGGCTTTAAGACGGCAAACCGCTCCAGCTTATAGCCTTTATCGGTTTTGCGCCAGCGGCAAGCGCCGGCGGGTACGCTATTTACGGTAGCAAGAAAATGTGTGGATTCGTCTTCAAACTCCCATTCCAGCTCGGGCGGGCAGTTTTGCTCACCCACGAATACCTCGCGCCGGATGGCAAAAACCTTCTCCAGCTCGGTGGGATCAGTTACTTTTCGGACATCGATATTATGAGACACGCGACTTAGTTAAATAGTTGATTGGTTGATTAAGTGAGCGGTTAATCGAATTACGACAACTCAATCAACCTAATCCAACTTAATCAACCAATCACTAACTGCTACAATTTACTATTCACATCCAGGCAATTCAAATCGCCGAAAGCTTCGGTTAACCGCTTAACAAAAGTTTCTTCGCCTTTTCGCAGCCATACCCTGGGGTCGTAGTATTTTTTATTCGGCGAATCCTCACCCTCGGGGTTACCGATCTGGCTTTGCAGGTAACCTTCCTTCGATTTATAATAATCTTTGATACCTTCCCAAAAAGCCCACTGCATATCTGTGTCGATGTTCATTTTTATAGCACCATAGGATATCGCCTCCCGGATCTCTTCCTGACTGGAGCCTGAGCCGCCATGAAAGACAAAATTGATGGGCTTTTCGGCAGACAAGTTGAATTTCTTCTTAACATATTCCTGCGAGTTATGCAGGATGACCGGCTGCAGCTTAACATTTCCCGGTTTATAAACGCCATGCACATTGCCAAAAGCCGCCGCCACGGTAAAGCGCGGACTAACTTTTGATAGTTCTTCGTACGAGTACGCCACGTCCTCGGGCTGTGTATACAGGCGCGAGCTGTCCACATCGGAGTTGTCTACGCCGTCTTCCTCGCCTCCGGTAACGCCTAATTCTATTTCCAGCGTCATGCCCATTTTGGCCATGCGCGCCAGGTATTTAGCTGATATTTCGATATTCTCATGCAAAGGTTCTTCCGAAAGGTCGAGCATGTGCGACGAAAACAAAGGCTTTCCTGTTTCAGCAAAAAACTTTTCTCCGTGATCTAATAACCCGTCGATCCATGGCAAAAACTTCATGGCAGCATGATCAGTATGCAATATCACAGCTATGCCATAATGTTCAGCCAATAAATGCACATGCTTAGCGGCAGAAACACCGCCTAAAATGCAAGCCTGCAGCTTGGAATTATCCAGCGATTTACCAGCATAAAATTGCGCTCCCCCGTTTGACAGCTGGATGATAACCGGCGAATTTACCGCCCTGGCTGTTTCCATAACAGCATTGATGGTATTGGTTCCGATAACATTTACAGCGGGTAAAGCAAACTGGTGCTTTTTTGCGGCTTCGAACATCTCCTGCACCTGGTCGCCGTGCAGTACACCTTTATAATTTTTTAAATCCATTAACTTTTGTTTGGGCTCCGAAGTTATCATTTAGATATGAGATTTGAGATATGAGATATGAGATTTTTTAGCCATTGATGTGTGCTTGAAAGTTACCGGGAGCTACTATAGACGTTATATCCAATTTTTAACCATCTGGACACTTGTCTCAAATCTCATATCTCACGTCTCAAATCTAAAATATTTTGTTTCTTTGTAATCAATTGAAAGACATAGAAATCGATATGGCCTGGTTTAAAAGGGAAATAAAAGGGATAATAACCACTACCGAGGAAAAGAAAGAAGCGCCTGATGGAATCTGGAATAAATGCCCTGAATGCAAAAAACCGCTTCATTATTCCGAACAGGTCGAAAATCAGTATGTATGCCATTACTGCGGATATCATTTGCGCATCGGGTCCAAAGAATATTTCTCCATATTGTTCGATAATAACCAGTTCTTAGAGCTATTTGGAAATTTGCGATCAGGCGACCCCCTGCATTTTACCGACACAAAAAAATACGCTGACCGGATTAAAGAAACCATGAGCCGGACGGGCTTAAAGGATGCCATACTGTCGGCTTACGGCAAGATGGACGGCCAGGGGCTGGTTATTTCCTGTATGGACTTTAATTTTATCGGCGGCTCCATGGGATCCGTCGTTGGTGAAAAAATAGCGCGTTCTATTGATTATTGTATTGAACATAAGGTACCGTTCCTGATGATCTCAAAATCGGGCGGGGCGCGCATGATGGAGGCTGCATTCTCCTTGATGCAAATGGCTAAAACATCGGCCAAGCTTGCGTTATTAGCGCAGGCAAAAATACCTTATATATCCCTGCTTACCGACCCGACAACCGGTGGCGTCACCGCCTCATATGCGATGCTCGGCGATATTAATATTGCCGAACCCTGTGCGCTTATTGGATTTGCGGGCCCGCGGGTGATTAAAGAAACGATCAAAAAAGACTTGCCGAAAGGTTTTCAGACTGCCGAATTTGTACAGGAGCATGGCTTTCTCGACTTTATAGTGGACCGCCGCGAGATGAAAGAAAAGCTATCCTGCTTTTTAAGAATGATGGCGCATTAGCGGCATAAAAAAGGAGAACTAAATTAGCTCTCCCTTTTCTATTATTTAAAAACGCCGGCATTTTGCCCGCTGTCTCCTTCACTGCCTTTACTCTTTTTGTCCCAGTTTGGGCCGTTAATGGAATTTTTACCTTCTTTATAATTTCGCGATATGTCTTTGTTGGCATTTTCATAGCCCTTATCGCCTTTTTTTTGTTCCGGCTTTTTACCGGGACCTGTATCAGCGCTTCTCATATTTATTTATTTAATGTGTTTAATCAGGGACAAGCCATCAAATTGATAGCCCGTCCCGTTATATTCATAAATTGTTAAACAGCGTTTTCAGTACCGGGCTCGTGGCCAATCATCCGGCCGGTTCTACGCCCGTGATTGCTTGGTTTGAAATCGGTGGCAGCGTTCCCTACAGATGGAAATTCCTTTTGGTTTGGTGGGGTTACATCTGTTTGTTCGCTATACGAAGCATCACTTCCCTCCTGTTGCTGCTCCTGCTCTGTTTGGTGTGGATAACCCGATCTTTCCTGTTCAGATTCTCTTTTTTCAGGGATTTCATTCGGACGCCCCCGTCCGGGCCGTTCCTGGTGCCTTCCGGGGTTTTGATTTTTGGAACTCATAAGTTTATTAATTTATAATTAAATAACCCATAATCGTGCCAATTTGTATGGTTATAATAACATATCCCTGAAAAATACCGAATAATGGGAGACCGGTCAGGCATTCACCAGGCAGAGTTCCCGCAGTTTAGCTACGGCATAATCCACTTCTTCTTTGGTGTTATATTTTGAAAAAGAAAACCGTATGGCCGGCCTGGACGGATTCGAGCCGATCGCGCTTAAAACGTGCGAACCAATATCTGTCCCCGAGCTGCATGCGCTGCCGCCGGAGGCCGATATGCCGGCTATATCGAGGTTAAACAATAACATATCCGCCGAGTCCATTTCAGGGAACGACACGTTCAATACCGTATACAGGCTTTTCTCCGGGTCAATTTCGCCGTTGAAAGCTATCCCCGGTATTTTTGCCCGTAACTCACCGATCATATAAGATTTCAAGCCTTGTATATATTCACGATGCTGTTCCATTTCAGCATAAGCAATTTCCATGGCTTTAGCCAGTCCCGCGATGCCATAAATATTTTCGGTACCGCCCCGCATATTGCGCTCCTGCGACCCGCCATAAATGAGCGGCTTTATTTTTATCCGGTGATTAATGTGTAAAAAGCCAACGCCTTTTGGTCCGTGCAGCTTATGTGCTGCGCAAACCATAAAATGCACTTTCAATTGACGCAGATCGTGCGGATAATGTCCTAACGTTTGAACGGTATCACAATGAAATAACCCGTCGTATTTTTCACATAGGTCCCCTATCCGCGCAATATCATTCAGCGTGCCAATTTCGTTGTTGGCGTGCATCAGCGAAACAAAAGTGCGCTCATTGTTTTGCAACAGCGTTTCCAGCTGGTTGTAATCGATATTTCCTTTCTCATCAACATCTACATAGCTTAGTTTTATCGCGCCGGCTTTTTGCATCGCTTCCAGCGTATGGATAACGGCATGATGTTCTATCCGGCTGGTTATTGCGTGGCCGATACCATTATCTATTATTCCGCAGCGTATGGCGGTATTATCGGCTTCAGTACCTCCGCTTGTAAAAAATATCTCGGCGGGCGAGGTGTGCAGCAAATTGGCAACGGTTTTACGGCATTTTTCCAATACAGCCCTCGCCTCCCTGCCATGGCCGTGAATTGAGGAGGGGTTGCCATAGTTGCTTTCCATTACGGCATACATTTGCTTTAAAACTTCCGGGTCGAGTTGGGTTGTGGCAGCATTATCAAGATAAACGCGCATTGTTGAATTAGTGATTTAGTGAATGGTGAATTAGTGAGTGGTGAGTATGATTAGCGATATCAGGATCGTTCAATATCCGTATTCAATCTCTAATCCACTGGTTCGCTATTCACAGCTATTTTAATATTTCTTTTATATCGGCAATTATTTTGTTTGCCAGGTTATTGGCCACGGTTTCTGAATTACCTTCGGAGTAAATACGAATGATAGGTTCGGTATTTGACTTGCGCAAATGTACCCATTCTTTGTCAAATTCTATTTTCAGGCCGTCGATCGTGGTATAGGGCTGCTTTTTGTATTTCTGTTCTACCTTAAGCAACAAGCCATCGATATCCATCTCGGGAGTAAGCGTGATCTTATTTTTCGAAATAAAATAAGCCGGGTATGTGCTCCTTAATTGCGATACCGATTTACCAAATTTGGCCAGGTGGCTTAAAAATAAAGCAATGCCCACCAACGCGTCCCTGCCGTAATGAAGGTCGGGATAGATCACCCCGCCGTTACCTTCCCCGCCTATTACCGCATTTACCTCTCTCATCTTCGTCACCACATTTACCTCTCCTACCGCTGCGCCAAAATATTGCCCGCCCGCCTTTTCGGTTACATCGCGCAAAGCACGCGTTGATGACAGGTTGGATACCGTATTGCCTTTAGTTTGCTGTAACACATAATCGGCAACGGCAACAAGCGTATATTCTTCGCCGAACATGTTTCCATCTTCGCATACGAAACAAAGCCTGTCCACGTCCGGGTCGACCGCTATGCCCAGGTCGGCGCGCTTTTTTACCACTTCTTTTGATAAAGCGATCAGGTTTTCGGGCAATGGTTCGGGGTTATGCGGGAAATTACCGTCGGGTTCGCAATAAAGCTCGTAAATGGTTTTTACTCCGAGGGCCCTCAGCAAAGCCGGAACAAATATTCCACCCGTAGAATTCACGCAGTCTATCGCTATTTTGAAATTGGCGCGGGCTATGGCATCTTTATCAACCAGCGGCAATGCCAATATTTTGTCGATATGCTTTTGAAGATAATTCTGATCGCGATTAACAGTTCCCAGGTCATTAACGTCAGCGTATTTGAAATCGCCCGCCTCAGCAATAGCTAAAACTTCGCGTCCGTCTGCGTCGTTAATAAAATTGCCGTCCGCATTCAGCAGTTTCAGCGCGTTCCACTGCTTTGGGTTGTGACTGGCAGTCAGTACAATACCCCCGGCGGCTTTTTCCATCGGCACAGCTATCTCCACGGTTGGCGTTGTTGAAAGTCCGAGATCAATAACATCAATTCCCAACCCCTGCAACGTGCCGCAAACAAGGTTGTTCACCATTACGCCTGATAAACGCGCATCGCGGCCCACCACTATCTTTTTTATCCCTGTTTTTTTAACCGCCCAGGTACCATAGGCTGAGGTGAATTTTACGATATCGACCGGCGATAAACCTTCGCCGACAGCACCCCCAATGGTACCCCTAATGCCTGAAATAGATGCTATTAATGTCAAAGTGTAAATGTTTGCGGCAAAAATAAAAATATTTCACCGAAGCCGTGGCATATAACTTGCAATGTTGGGCATATTACTAATACATTTAGTCCCTATGGCTCAGCAATGGTTCCACACCTGGTTCAATTCACATTATTATCACCAATTATACCACCACCGCAGCCACGAAGAAGCAGAGCATTTTATCAAAAATCTATATACCCGTTTAAACTCACCACCCGGATCAAAAATGCTGGATATTGGCTGTGGAAGGGGCCGCCACGCTTTTTATCTGAATAAACACGGGTTCAATGTGACCGGCATCGATCTGTCGATAGCCAGCATACAGCATGCTATGCGCTGTGAAAACGAAACGCTGCATTTTTATGTGCACGATATGCGCCACCTGTATTATAATAACGCCTTTGATGTTGCCCTAAACTTATTTACCAGCTTTGGCTATTTTGAGACGGACGATGAACACGTGGAAGCTTTGAAAACATTTAATAAAGCGTTAAAGCGGGGTGGGACATTGGTTTTAGATTTTTTTAACGTGGTTAAAGTTCGCCGCAAGCTGGTGCCGAACAGCATAACGACCGTAGAAAATGTCGATTTCTATATTCACAGAGAGATAGTCGATAAAAAAATTATTAAGGCCATAACGTTTGAGGAACATAATAAAACTTATAATTTTAAAGAATCTGTGAGCGCGTATGGTGTTGATGAATTTAAGCGTTTATTTATGCAAAGCGGTTTTGATATAATGGATATATACGGAGATTACACTCTGGAGAAATTTGATGAGGAAACCTCCGACCGCCTGATCTTTATTTGTAAAACAACCGATGCCTGACCAACTGCTGCAACTCGACCGGCATTTATTTTATTTTATCAACCACGACCTGGCCAACCCGTTTTTTGACTGGGTAATGCCTTATTTACGCAATCCAAAATTGTGGATACCGCTGTATGTATTTATTATTGGCTTTTGTGTTTGGAAGTTTAAAAAAACGGGGATCATTATTGTTGTCGCCATCGCTTTATCGGCCGGGTTTGCCGATTTCACCAGCAACCATTTTATTAAGCTCGTGGTAAAAAGAGAGCGTCCCTGCCGCGATGCGGTCGTTTCGAAAACGGACGTGGAACGCGTGCCCTGCGGAACGGGTTATAGTTTCCCATCCATCCACGCGGCAGATCATTTTGCCGTGGCTTTTTGCATGATCATGATATTTTATAAAAGATGGCGGTGGATTTGGCTTTGGGGAATTCTTTGGGCCGGACTTATAAGTTTTGCGCAGGTGTATGTCGGCGTTCACTTTCCGGTAGATGTGTTCTGTGGCGCACTTTATGGAATTTTTGTGGGATGGCTTTTTGCGGCGCTTTTCAAAACAACGCAGCCGAAGGGCTCGCAAGCGACATACTGAACACCTGCGGCATTACGATCTTTTTATAATACTGCCGATAATTTATTTCTTAATCTCGGCGAAGCTTATTATTTTCCGCGATAGTTAAACTGCATGATAAAAAAATTGCCCGTGGTCATTGCTTTTCTGATCAGTCCGATCATATCACATAGCCAAACTGATGATAAGATCGCGCACGAAGCTTTTATGATAACCCGGATGGTTAACAAATTTCATGTACAGCCGCGCGAGGTAAATGATCAGTTTTCAGCAGATGTATTTTCAGGCATGTTGTTAAAGGCCGATCCCGACAAGGTCTTTTTTCTAAAAGCGGATATTGACCGGTTAAGCGTTTACACAGGCACCATCGACGATGAAATAAAGCAGCAGAAAACGGCGTACCTGCATCTTTTCACAAACATTTACCAACAACGGCTCAGGCAAGCCGATTCAATTGTTACCGGCATCGTAAAACAGCCTTTTGATTTTAATACGCCCGGGAGATTTACGGAGGCTGAACAAATTTCGTACCCGGCATCATCTGCCACGCTTCGGCAAAAATGGGTTAAGCGTTTAAAAACAAAAGTACTGGAAGCCCTGGTTTACGAATTGCCCGACGGGTTTAAATCGCTCACCCTGATGAAGCAGAAACGGTATACCGACAGCGCAGTGAACGAATTGAGTAAGAAGGTGGCGGCCGCGCAAAAACGGGAGATCAATAATATTTTGCAGCATCCGTACGGCATAACACAATATGTTGGCAATATGTATTGCGAAACGATCGCATCGTGCTATGACCCGCATACAGAATTCTTCCCGCCCGACGTAAAGGAAAACTTTGAAAGTATGCTGGGCGGGCAATCGTTTCAATTTGGGTTTAAGATTAAACCCGACAAAAACGGCGGCGTGCTTATCGATAACCTGGAACCCGGCAGCCCCGCGTTTAAAGGCGGAAAACTCAATAAAGGCGATAAATTTTTGAGCCTGCAATGGGAAGACAGGGATCCGGTGGATGTCACTGATATTTCCATCAACGAGTTTAGCATACTTCTGTCTGAAAGCAATCATAAGAAGGTGTTGTTTACGGTAAAAAAGGCGGATGGTGCTATAATAAAGGTTTTGTTAGCCAAGGAACAAGTGACAGGTAACGGCGGCGATAAAGTAAACGGCCTGATCCTGAAAGGCGATAATACCATCGGTTATATTTATTTACCGGCCTTTTATGAGGACTGGAACGTTAACGACAAAGGCTTAAACGGCTGTGCCAATGACGTGGGCCGCGAAATTCTGAAGTTAAAAAAGGAAAATATCAACGGGCTCATCCTTGATCTTCGCTATAATGGCGGGGGCTCGGCCGAAGAAGCCACAGAACTGGCCGGCCTTTTTATCGACGCCGGCCCGGTGGCTCAATCTAAAGAAAGAGGCCCAAAAGTTTATGTAATGAATGATATAAACCGGGGCACGGTATACGACGGCCCGCTGGTGATCCTGGTTAACGGATATAGCGCCTCGGCGTCGGAACTGATCGCCGGCGCCTTGCAGGATTATAACCGCGCTGTTATTATCGGGTCGCCCACCTACGGAAAAGCTACTGCACAGGTTGTTTTTCCGATGGATACGACCGTTACTCCGGCAACGATAGCGCAAAAGCGGACAGAAAATTATTTAAAGATCACCATAAGTAAACTGTACCGGGTTAACGGCACCACGGCGCAATTCAGCGGGGTGCAGCCGGACATTAACCTGCCTGATATCCTTGACGCTTTCATAACCAAAGAGGCAGGAGAGCCTTTTGCGCTTCGTCCCACATTTATCACCCCGAATAAATACTATATTCCCTACAAACCGCTGCCCATTCAGGCTTTAGCATCAAGCGTGCAGGCGCAAATTGACGCCAACAGGTATTTCAAAGCTGTTAAGGATATGGTCGCATATTCCCGGCAAAAAAGGGCCAAAGATATTTCCCTTGATATAAAGGACGCCGTTAATAATAATTTTGCAAAGAACGAACGGGATAATGCAATGGCTTCAATTACACCTTCAAAAAGGTTTATTGTTCAAAATAATCAATATAAAATTGCGCGAATGCAAACTGACAGCTATCTTAAGGAACTGAATGAGGAATTCAGCCGGCAAGTTTCCGCCGATCCTTATATCAGCATAGCTTATGACGTGCTTGGCCAACTAAAAAACCAGTAAATATTATAACCTAACCCAATGAAAAGAATTTTTACACCCGCTTTATTGTTATCGATCATTGCATGTGCTTGTTCAACGTCCTCAAATGCGCAGGACATCGCAAATAACCCGGTTGATTACCTGAATGCGATAAGCACGCCCGAAACGCAGATGAATAAGGCCTACATGGCCTATATAAGCGCCGCGGCACATAGCAGCCGTAAGAGGAAGATAGAAAAACTGCGCTTGCAAACGGTTGATAATATTGTTATTTGCCAAAGCAACATCAATTATCTTCCTCCTTTTAAGGGTGATAATTCGTTTCGGCAAAGCAGTGTAAACTATGTACAGCTTTGCTACAAGATATTTAATGAAGATTACGTACATATTGTAAACATGGAGGACATTGCCGAACGCAGCTACGATGAAATGCAGGCATATCTTTTATTGCAGCAAGCCACCAACGATACGCTGCAGGCTGCTGTGGGCCGGATGAGAAGGGCCGAACAAAATTTCGCCATGAAATATCATGTGAATATGGTGGAGACGAAAACAGAACTTGGCGATAAGATGGCCGCTGCCGGCAGGCTGGCAAAATACCGCGACAAGGTGTTTCTTTTATTTTATAAGTGCAATTGGGAGGATAACCAGATGGTGGAAGCCATGAATCAAAAAAACGTTTCCAAAATTGAGCAGGTAAGAAGCGCATTGGATAAATATGCTGTGGAGGGTCTTGCGGTGCTCGATACGCTGCATGCTTATGAAAACGACGCCTCGCTTGCCGACGCATGTAAACAAGCGCTTACTTTTTATAAAACCGAAGCAGAAACGGGTGTACCCGGACTGACGGACTTTTTCTTAAAGGAAGAAAATTTTAACAAGCTTAAAACGGCAATGGAAGCAAAAGCCAGCAACGAAAGAACACGGCAGGACGTTGAAAATTATAATAAAGCCGTAGCCGACATGAATGATGGTGCAAATGCATTTAACCAAACGAACGCCGGTTTAAATGCCGGCAGGAATGAGGTGAATAAAAACTGGATGGATACCGAAAAAAACTTTGCCGATGTCCATACGCCGTATTATAAATAGAAGGGATATTAACCTCTTAATTTATCGAGCAGGTTACTTAAAGCGCCGGCCTCCTCTTCACTCAGGTTATTTTTTAAAATATCCTTTGTTTTAAATTCGGCATCCATTTTGGTGAGGATCTCCATGCCCTTATCGCTTATGCGGATATCCACCGCACGGCGGTCCTTCGTATTGGTGCAGCGCGAAACCAGTTCCTTTTGAACCAAACGGTCGACGATACGTGAGGCATCCGACATTTTATCGAGCATGCGTTCCTTTAACAGGTTAACAGTAGCCGGCTTTGGATATTGCCCTCTTAATATTCTTAATACGTTAAATTGCTGGGGAGTAAGGTTATATTTTTCAAACTGGCACCGGAATGCGTTGTTCAGCCAGCTATAGGTATACGAGATATTGATAACCGCCTTATGGTAGTTATCTTCAAATTTATTGCTTTGTATCTCTTCGTCTATCCGCATAGCTGCATGATTATCAAACGGCAAATATCCTATTATTTCTTAACATCTGTGGCCTGTTTAGGTTTTCGTCCAGGGAAATCGCTTTTAACTTTTTTAGCCCTCTTTCCGCACCAGCGGAGAGAGGGCCGACCAGTCCCGTATGTACGGGATAGTCGGGGTGAGTAGTCGCCGTGGCGCATTGGCGGTAATGTC
>Ga0134126_10001262_pt1 | contig 32222 bp, 29 predicted proteins | sample KB31752_FD_96881 | JGI IMG/M metagenome (GOLD analysis project Ga0134126, IMG submission 96881) | Terrestrial soil microbial communities with excess Nitrogen fertilizer from Kellogg Biological Station, Michigan, USA - KB3-175-2 | ecosystem: Environmental > Terrestrial > Soil > Unclassified ...
CCATGAGATCGGTACCGTCACGGAGACGGTACGCGTGGCCCGCGAAGGATTGGTGGTCGACGTTCCGGGCACAAGCGTTCAATGGAACTACCGGCACACATCATTTAGGGACGGCGAGCTTCTGCTGGGCGCAACCTTAAGGTTAACACCCGACGACGCGGAGAAGATTCGCACGCGCATGGAAGACGCCAAGTCGCGACGGATGGCGACACAACCACACGGTTCGCGTTCGGCCGGCTGTTTTTTTAAGAACCCACCGACAGGTGCAGTCGGCACCGGCAAGATTATTGATGAGTTGGGAATGAAAGGGTCGCGACGAGGCAGTGCGGTTATTTCTCCGGTCCACGCGAATTTCATTGTGACCGAAGGTGAGGGCGCGCGAGCAGAAGACGCGCTGGCCCTGGCGGAAGAGATTCGTGAGCGCGTTAAGAACGAACATGGCATTGAGCTTGAGTATGAGGTCGAACTTTGGCGGGCGAGCAATCCAAAAAACAAGCCAGCGGCCGACGATGTTGATCGTGAACCAGATCGAAAGGAATCGAAGTGAGAGAACAAGCCTTAGGACAAAAGGTCGGAAACCGGAGCGGCCTCGGAAATCACCGCCGCTCGAGTGCTGCGACCCAACGGCCGGCGCGACGTGAAAGCACCGGCGAGGCTTTGCTGGGGCGCCTGCGCACGCTGCTCGGTTATGTTCCGGCACTCCTGAAGATCGTGTTGGCCATAGTTGTGGGCCTCGTCGTTTTTGCAGGCTATCGCGCCGCAGCCTCGGCCAGTTTCTTCCAGGTTCGAAAAGTCGAAGTGCAGGGCGCTTCGAGAGTCTCAGCTGACGAGGTTCAGGCGCTGGTTCGTAAAGAGGTTGAGAAGACCGGCGTTTGGAAAGCTGATCTTAAAGGAATGAATGCCCGTCTGGAAAAACTACCATGGATAAGAACCGCGATTGTATCGCGCGTTTTGCCTGATGGTATCCGTGTTCGCATCACTGAGCGCATTCCTCGGGCAGTGGTGCGCACGGCCTCGGGACGCTTTCGCTGGGTGGATGAGGACGCAGTACTACTCGGCGAGATGTTGCCAACGGATGAGATACCGACGTTCTTCCTGCGTGGCCTTGATGAGGAAGACTCGGAAGCAGCACGCACGCAGAACCGCGAGCGCGTCGAAAAATTTTTGGAGTTGCGGCGAGCCTGGGATGCCGCCGGCCTATCTGAACGTGTTAGTGAAGTGAATCTGATCGACGTCCAGGATATTCGAGCCCAGTTGGCTGGTGACGATTCGCACATCGAGATTCGCCTGGGTTCTCAGGATCAGGGCAAACGACTGAAGGATGGACTGGAAGTGCTTGACGCGCGAAAGCAGTCGCCGCTGGGCCCACTAATTAGTTATATCGATCTAAACCAGGGGAATAAGCGGGCCCTTATTGGCCTGACGTCTGGCGCTCACGCGACTGAAGCCACACAAGTTTCAAACCCAACGGCCGAATCGTCCAGCGAGATCACGCCTGATCGCCAGACGCTTGTTGCTGCATCGCGTGCAAACACTACTGCTGCGGCTATCAGAAATGCCGACGTCAAGACCGCGAGAGATCGCACGGCCGGGGCATCAGCAACGGAAAAAAAGGCAGACAAAGCGAAGAAGCCGGACCACAGACACTGATTGCAATCGGTTCAATGAAGGAGCACTCCTAAATGGCCAAGCGTACGCAGCACACAATCGGTCTCGATATAGGGACCAGCAGGGTGACGTGTATTGCTTGTGCGCCAGGCGAAAGTGGATTGTTGAGCATCGTCGGCATCGGTGAAGCTGAAGCGCGAGGGTTGCGAAAGGGAGTGATTGTAAATCCTGATGCAGCAGTCGACGCGATCAAGAGAGCAGTCGAAGAAGCTGAGCGAATGAGTGGTATTGAGGCCGAAGAGGTGACGATCAATCTGGCCGGCTCTCACATTCTAGGCTTCAACGGTCAGGCGATCGTAGCGGTCTCCGGCCGCGACCGAGAGATAACAACTGAGGATGTGCGCCGGGCCATCGATTCTGCCTGCGCGATTCAGCTTCCGGCTGGACGTGAAATCGTAGACCGCTTACCGCAGGAGTTTATCGTTGACGATCAGGATGGAATTAACGATCCGGTGGGCATGATTGGAGCCCGGCTCGCTGTCAAGGTTCACATCGTTACGAGTCCCGTCACCGCCCGCCAAAATGCCATAAACGCAGTAAATCGGGCCGGATTGATAGTAGCTGACATGGTGTTGGAGCAACTTGCGGCGGCCGAAGCTTCGTTGACTGAAGACGACAAGGAATTCGGCGCGGCACTTGTGGATGTGGGTGCAGAGACGACTGGATTGGTCATTTACCAGCGCGGCGCGGTTCAACATACCGCGGTATTTCCCCTCGGCGGCTCGCATTTCACAAACGATATCGCCTTTGGGCTGCGAACGCCGATTCCGGATGCCGAAAAGATCAAGCGCTCAGTTGGCTGCGCGTCCAGCACCTCGCTAAGCGAAATGGAACGCGGAGAGTTGGTAGATGTCCCTTCGGTCGGTGGTCGAGCGCCGCGTCAACTTTCTCGCCAGATCCTTTGCGACATTTTGCAGCCACGCGCGGAAGAAGTTTTGATGCATGTAGCCGACGAGATCAAGGACGCCGGTTGGGAAAGACAGCTCTCGAGCGGAGTTGTACTGACGGGTGGCGGTGCGTTGTTAAGCGGCATGACTGAGATCGCGGAGCAGGTTTTCGATGCACCGGTTCGCATTGGTTATCCCGAGAGGGATCGGTTTGGTGGGTTGATTGAGGATGTGCAAAGTCCAGCCTGGACCGCAGCGGCTGGGTTGGCGCTGGTTGCGAGTCGAGCACAGGCCAGCGAACTAAAAATCGCGATGAGCCGGCGCGGCTCGACCGGCAGACTCACTCATTTTGTTTCAAGATTTCGTAATCGTTTCAGTAGTATTTTTTGACAAGTTGTTGTATGCTTTCGCCCCGGTCGCACAAGATATAGTCCGCAACATATCGATGCCGATGGCGCGAGCAACCCAACATAGAAGAAAAGGGCCCTGGAAGCCTTCTCGCTTCGGAAGAGAGGAAATAACTATGGCAGAGGACGCGCGTCTCGATAGAGGCATTAATATTTTCATTGATGACGATCCGCACCCGCTCGGTGCGCGCATCAAAGTTATCGGCATCGGCGGTGGCGGCGGCAACGCTGTCAATCGCATGATCGAGGCCGGCATCGAGGGCATTGAATTCCTCGTTGCCAACACCGACCTTCAGGCGTTGAAGCGATCGAAGGCGCCAATCAAAATACAACTTGGGAGCAGGCTGACGAAGGGATTGGGAGCTGGAGCAAATCCCAACGTCGGACGCGAAGCAGCGCTTGAAGACACTGACAAGATCATTGAAGTCCTTGAAGGCGCGGACATGGTTTTTGTTACGACCGGGCTGGGCGGCGGCACAGGTACTGGTGGGGCGCCGATCATCGCATCCCTGGCGACCGAACTTGACGCGTTGACTGTTGCCGTGGTGACCAAACCATTCCATTTCGAAGGACGCCGGCGCATGCAGCAAGCCGAGCAAGGCTTGCGCGAACTCCGTGAGTGTGTTGATACGGTCATCACAATTCCAAATGAGCGTTTGCTGCACACGGTACAGAAAGATTCATCCCTGGCTGATTCCTTTGGCGTTGCCGACGATGTTCTTCGTCAGGCGGTCCAGGGCATCAGTGACCTCATTACCGTTCCCGGCTTGATCAACCTGGACTTTGCTGACGTCAAATCAATCATGCAGGGAATGGGTATGGCCCTGATGGGCGCCGGACGCGCACGTGGCGAGAACCGTGCGATTGAAGCAACTCAACAGGCAATCTCTTCGCCATTACTTGAGGAAGCTACGATCCAGGGCGCAAAAGGCGTTCTCATCAACATCACCGGCGGGCCTGACCTTACGCTCTATGAAGTGAACGTGGCGTCGACCATTATTCGAGAGGCAGCCGATGAAGATGCCAACATAATTTTCGGCGCGGTAATCGACGAGAACTTAAGAGACGAAATGAAGATCACGGTTATCGCGACCGGGTTTGGACAGGAAGCAGTAGCAGTCGCTTCAGCTGCGGCCGTCTCCAGCCTGCCGGTGAGCGCGCCGCGCTTTGTGCAGCGTCCATCTGACGACTTGCCGCGACCGATGATGCAGGCAAGGCCTGACGACCTGGACGTGCCTACGTTCATTCGCAAGAAAGCCGACTAAGCGACCCAAAGCCAAGCATTAGAAAGGAAGGCCAGGTTGTTGGGCCTTCCTTTTGCTTTTGAAGGAATGTGCGCTTCAGGACACGATAGTTTCGCCTTTGCTTTTTGACTCCCGCTTGTGTAGCATGAGCGTCATTCCTTGCAGGGTTTTCCAATACGGTTCAATTTTCGTCCCAATCGAATGGCCGCAGCCTGCGAGTTACTGTGATCCGCGCTATCACGTCCCCGCCAAATGTGTGTCGCGCGAATTGATCGCGAATTGATTTTGAATCCGTCTTAATACATTGGAGGTAGTGACAAGTGAGTAACCGTAAACTGATCAGGACCACGCTCGCCGAGGTGAAGGGTAAAGAACGTATAGTGCCTCCACCCAGAGAGAGGGAGCGCTCCAACAATGGTTCCCATCGGGGGCCCAGCGGTGGTGAGAGAGATGGCGGCAGAGACTCGGGTAGAGAAAACGCGCGTGCTCAGCAAAGCGCGGTACAGGTTCGTAAGCGAACGCCCCCGCCGATGGAGACTAACGCGGAACTTTTTTATTACAAGAAACAGATCGACGCGCACACGCCCATGGTAATTGTTTTGCTTGACGGTGAGGAGATTGAGGGAACAATCGAATGGTATGATCGCGGCGCCCTCAAGGTAAACCGGAAGTCAGCGCCCAACCTCCTGCTTCTTAAGCGAAACGTCAAATACATGTTTAAGGCCGAAGATCGTGTTGCCGAAGCTACGGAATAAGGCACCTCGGCGCCTACTCGGTTCCTGACTCCCTTCATATCCCAGTAGTTGCCGGGCTGGTCCAACCAATGAGGCAGTTTGATGAAAACTCATCTCATTCAGGTCCCCATCAGCGCCGATCCTTGCCGCGAATTGCTATCACAATGGGCGATCCGGCAGGGATTGGTCCGGAAGTAGTTTTAAAGGCTGTAGCTGAAGAAGAGATTCAACGCGTCTGCGTCCCCATCATCATTGGCGACGCTCAGTTACTAGCGCATACCGCACGTACTCTCGATCTGCAGTCCGGCTATGACATTATTCGCTCAGGCGAACCAATCCCCGAGCAGCTCTCCGAACCCATCATCTTTCATCTTGATAACATCAACGGTGTTATCGAATCAGGTGTTGAATCCGGCGCGGCCGGAAAAGCGGCGGGCGGCTATATCGAGGCTGCGGTGGAACTCTGCGCGGCGGGAAGTGTAGACGCAATCGCCACCGCGCCAATCAACAAGAGATCACTCTTCCTCGGTGGTTACAGCTTCCCCGGGCATACGGAATTTTTGGCGCACCTTACCGGCACCGAAGAGTATGCGATGGCTTTCGTAGCAGCCAATCTGCGCATCGTCTTGATCTCCACGCACGTCCCGCTGGCAGAGGCGATCAGATTGGTAGAACGGGATCGCATCGTCAGAACTATCAACCTAACGAATCGAGAACTGAAACGCTGGGGGATTGAGCGGCCACGGCTGGCGATGGCGGCTTTGAATCCGCACGGGGCTGAAGGTGGCTTATTTGGGATGGAGGAGACTTCAGAAATTGCCCCAGCCATCGAAGCCTGCCGCGATATAGACGACATTAACGTGGGCGGCCCTTACTCGGCGGACACCGTATTCCTGCGTGCTTCGCGCGGAGAGTTTGACGCCGTAATCGCTTGCTATCATGATCAGGCGATGATTCCAGTGAAGTGTCTTTCGTTTGGCGAAGCCGTAAATGTTACTCTGGGCCTGCCGTTCATACGGACATCGGTCGATCACGGTACGGCGTTCGACATCGCCGGCAAGGGAGTCGCTGAGCATTCAAGCATGTCCGCGGCCATCAAGCTTGCCGCCGAATTATCAAGTCTCGCCGGCGAAAGCGGCTGTGCAATGGAAGTCTAAAAATACTAAGGAACGAAACCAATGGCTCCGGATAGTAAGGAAAAACGACAAATCCTGGTCGCTGACGACGATCCGGCAATCCTGCGTTTAGTTTCAGCCATACTTGAAAAAGAAAATTATGGTGTTACGACGGCTCGCGATGGCAGAGAGGCCTACAAAATTCTGCAGGGCTCGGCAAACTTCACAGCCGCAGTCTTCGATGTCGTCATGCCGCACATTTCCGGACCCGAACTGGTGCGTTACATGAAGACCGAAAAGCGACTCATGAACATCCCGGTGATGATGATGACTGCCGAACAGGATCCGAAACTCTCGTCAGACAGTTTCTCAGCCGGAGCCGTAGTCTTCCTGCCTAAGCCATTCACCACGGCGCAACTACACACAATGTTGCAGATGCTGGTTGGCAAACAGTGAGATAGTTTGGGACCGCTTATGAACACCGGAAAAGTCAGCATCGCCTTCTTCCCAATTCTCGCGTGCTGCCTGATCGTTTTAGCAGGCGTTGATGCTCGAGCTGATTTGTCTGTGAGCCAGGCACGCAAAGCGATTAGTCGCATCGCCGCATTTGAACTCAAGAGCAGTGAAGTGCGGGTGAAGTCTGTCTCTGCCAGCAGTGCCTCCGCCGCGGACGTGTCAGCCGAAATAAAGACCGTCTTCAAATTTGAAGCGGACAAAGAGGGAAGGTGGCGCGTGGCCGAGATTAGAACCGGGCAGGGCCGCTGGGAGAGCATCGACCTGATTGCGAATGCACTGGGAACGCAACTGGACCAGGGTGATTGTAATGCACCAGATCCGCCTCTCAGAGGCAAAGCCGCAGTTGATCCCAGCGTGAAGCGCGCGCGTTGTTTGCTTGGCCATTTGTTCGGCGTTGAGATTCCTTCAGACGCGATCCGAATCCAGGAGGTGAACCCGATGCCAATCCCTATGGCGTCACAACCTTCGGCAACCGTTGTCGCCTGGCTGCGATTTGACACTCGGCTAACCAGCGATAAGAGCGGCTGGCACGTGACAGAGTTGCGGACCGGAAATCACGACTGGGTTAAACTCGAACCACTCCTGGCCGCGGTAAACCAACAGAAAGAGAAGCTGGTGCATTCAGAGTTGGAACTGATCGCCGGAGCGCTGGAAAAGTTTCGCCGAGACCGCGGCTTCTATGTTGTTTCCGACAAACAGTCCGTGGCGATCGATTTCCTGAGCCCTCGTTACCTGGGGCGAGTAATTCGCGTCGATCCGTGGAACCAGCCTTACAAGTATCTAGGCGAGCGCGGCCATTTCACCCTGCGCTCAACTGGCCCAGACCGCAAAGCCGACACGCCCGACGATATACTCCTCAGCGAATCACGCAATTAACGAATCTTAGAACCGGGTCCACGGGAGTGATTTCATAGGTTCGCGATGAAAAATAAATCGCCCCGCAAACCTGCAATAAAACGAACTTCGTTGACCTTTGAGCGTGATAACGACCGCTAGGTAGCCTTCCAACAAAAAGGAGTCCACCAATGATTCGCCGCGCAATATTTCTTTCACTTGCGATTTTTGCGCTGGCACTATTCAGCGCGCAATCATTTGCTCAGAACGTCGACCGTCGTCAGCCAGGTTCGACTCCGAACGTGGAATCATCGGCCGCTGGGCCGGCGAATGCCAATACCATTGAGGCAGTAGTAAATGAAATCGATCTGCTGCGCAAGTCGCTGCAGACTTTGAACCTGCGCTTACGCGAGATCAGTGAAAGGCTTCCTGCATTCGATGCAAAGCAAGGCGGCTCGAACGATAAACAGAATCGCATTGCGCCGACCCTGGAGCTACTGGCCCGCGCCGAAGAGCGCGTCGGAATATTGCGGAAACAGCTTATCGAGTCGATCGAAAAAGAGACCGCCTACAAGAGTCGTCTGGCGCAGATGGATGAAGAGGTTCGTCCGGAAAACATTGAGCGCTCTATGAGCGGGGTCGGAACAACCCGCACCGCTGAAATACGAGAGGTTCGACGTCGTTCCCTGGAAATTGAAAAGAGAGGGCTTGAAAACCTTCTGAATCTAAATACTCAAAGTCGCGGCCGGCTCGAAGATGATGTCAGACAAGCTGAATCTCTGGTCTCCAGAATCCGCCAGCGCCTGCTTCCTCTGATTGATCGAGAGATTGACAAAATCGCTCCTAACTAAGGTTAGGCCTGGACTTCGGGAATTCACCGCCAGCCGCCTAAACATTCGCAGTTTGATTAAACTCTGACGCGCCAAAGCTTGGTACCTTAGCTGAATCGAGCTCGAAGGAGCGCAAAATAATTGAAAGGGGTGCAGCCCTACTGCAAACGACCAAGAACTTCGGCTTCCTTCTCAGGAGGCAGCTTCCCAACCCATTCGTCGGTCACAACTCCGGCATTGTTGACCAGGAGCAGCGAAGGCGTTCCCCTAATCCGAATTGCTCCCGGAGATAACTGCCTAACGTCGTCTATAGACACACCAAGTCCGCTCAAGTATTTCCGCCCATCACTGACTGCCTGCGGAAAAATCGCCGTTAAGCGAAAACTTTCTCGGCGCGTCCGTTCCTGAACCAGGTGTTGGTAAAACGGAGCGCTCTCGGTGCAATACTTACATGTGTCAGAAAGCACTAGCAGAAGATTCTTATTACTCTTTGACCAGTCCATGTCCGGCACCGAAAGCTTAGCGCCGATGTTTGGCTGCTCGCTGTCAGGCGACTGCTTGTTGGTGAAAATAAAACGCTTCGCCAGGACTACTGCCAGTGAGATCGCCACCAGGATGATGGCTATGTTGGCGAATAGCTCGACCCTCTTGTAGAAATTGTTCATTGAGATTTGAAAGGCAAACCGACGATAGTTAAACCAGCTTTGCCCGAAAAGTCGTCTAACTGTCGCTAATCCCAGCAGTGAACTGCTGGGCTACTTTCATTCGTCCGCTATCGCGGACTAACGGAAACGACTTTTCGGACAAAGCCAGTTAAACCCCCAAAGGAACTGGGCGGCAAGTCAGCGCAACTGTCAGTGCTGATGCTTGCCTCCCGAGATGATCAGTAATCAAGAACTCCGGCAATCGAGCCGCTTATTAACAGCCCTAAGTACAGAACCGGTAGCAGTTTACCAATGTGTTATGGCAGGCTTGTTCGCACGCAGAGTCGGTGCAACCCCCATAACACATATCGTAATTGATTAGGCACTGATCGCAGTCGACGCCCGCTTTCGCTTCATTGCCTACTAGTCCAGAAGCGGCGAGCGTCAAGCCTATCGTCAAAACAACGAAGACCAAAACTCTTTGCAGAAGTCTTTGTATTTCTCTGCTAGTCATGAGTCTACTCCTTCGTAAGAGTTGCAAAAGTGCAGAGTAATACCACAAGGCAAAGGCTTGCCTCTGCAACTAACTGAGAGTAATCCTGGACGCAGCAATCTGTCGGGTTGTCTGCCGCATTAACAATCGGGATTACAGTGATTATGACAGGTTATGAGCGTGCTGTAGCACGCGTCCTCGCAAGCCTCGTTGCCGTTGCAAGCGATATAACAATTGTCGTAGTTGGTAAAGCACTGATCGCAGCAGATAGCTGCGTCTGCGTTATTTCCGATTAGTCCGGAAGCCGAGAGTGCCAGGCCTGTCGTCAAAACAACAAGCATCAAAACTCTTCGCAGCAATCTTTGTATTTCTTTGCGAGTCATGAATCTACTCCTTCGTAGTAGTTGCAAGGAAAGCCAACGAGCATGAGGCCGTTAGCGCCGAAGGGCATAAAGGGAGATTCACAATATAGGAGTGTGATTCAGCAGTGTCAATGGACACAACGAAATCACAACGAGATCACACGAAGTCAGCCAACGTGCTTGCTGTTCCGCACCAAACCCTTAATGTCGAGTGCGCTTTTTCCCGTTTCTCTCGTAGGAAGGAATCCGCACACTGAAGAAATTCCGGACGTAGCTGCAGCCGCCTATTAGGAATAGTTGCCCGGTTCGACCTCGACCAATTCCAAGGGGAATATCTGACCATTTACTCGGGTTTTAACTAAAGTCTTGACGCGCCAATCCCGCGGATGGTAGTTTCAAACAGTGGCTTTCCTCTGGGAGGCCCTCGTTATTAGACAAGCAGCAAACCCCGGCCGCGTCGACTGTTACTTCTAAGCCCGCCAGTGGCGCTCAATTCAGCTAAGGTACCCAAGCTTTGTTAGCTGGACGAAAACTCCTACTCGCCGACGATTCAATCACGATTCAGAAAGTTGTCGATCTTACTTTTGCTGACGAAGGCGTCAACGTGCTGTGTGTTAGCAACGGACGTAAAGCGATCGAGGCGCTGGCAGAGTTCTCACCGGATGTAGTTCTCGCGGATGTGTTTATGCCCGAGATGAACGGCTACGAGGTTTGCGAATACATTAAACAACATGACAAGTTCAAGCATATTCCCGTTATGCTTTTGGTGGGCTCTTTCGAGCCATTCGACGAAGAGGAGGCGCGCAGAGTTGGCGCGAACGACACTTTGACTAAGCCCTTTCAATCAATTCGCCGCCTGATAGAAAAGGTCGGATTGCTCTCAAGCAACCGCCCACCTGAGGAGCAGATACCCACTGCCGAACTGCCGCATGCCGAGGAGCCGCCGGTAGAAAAACTCACCACCGCCGAACTGGAAATCACGACTGCCGACACGCAGCCGTTGCCTGCCGAACTCGCACACGTGGTAGAAGCAGCCGCAGCCTCACAGGCGCAAGTAGAGGCGGAACGGCCTGCAGCGGCCCCCCAACTAAGTCCTCAAGGATATGAAGAGGCGGGTGAGGTGCTGCTCGACCTGGGTGACTACAGACAAGAACGTTCTGCATTGGACGACGAATTTGTGTTGGACATCGACCTCGACGAGAGCCCGGAGCCGTCGCCGGCCGAACCGGCTTTTTCGGCGGCGTCTTTTCGCAATCGCGAAAGCTATCGGTCGCTGCCAAAAATTCAGCCCAGCTATGCGAGCGCTTACGGGACTCCGGCAACAATTTCCTCAGAACCCGTGGCAAGCACCGACACATTGCCGGAGCCGGTAACGTATGAGCGAGTAGTCGACGATGAGGTTGAGGCTACTGAATCACAAGTTGTAACTGAGCCGCTCGCGCCCCCGCAATACTCGGCGCAACCTGGCGTACAGTCCGCTCCAAATTCTGCGCAGGAGTTGTCGCCCGCGATGATTGACGCGATTGCGCGTCGAGCGGTCGAACAGCTTTCTGAAAAGGTAATACAGGAAATAGCCTGGGAGGTGGTGCCGCAGCTCGCGGAATTGCTGATTAAGAGACAGCTCGAAGAGAAGAATTCATAAGCTGGACACCAAACCAGGAAGAGAGCAGGCGTCACCGAAAGGTCGCCTGCTTTTTCGTTTGTCATTCACCAAATGTCGCCTCTAATATGAAAAGGCCCGGCTATTACCTTACAATGCCTCTCATTCAAATCCTGACGCACTATTGATCCCTGAGCAGCTGACGACTAGCGACACAATGGAAATCTCTAAACAGTACGACCCTGCACAAGCCGAACAGAACCACTATCAGCGTTGGGAGAGTCAAGGCTATTTCGCTCCTGAGATTAACCGCGACCCTAATGCGCCCGCCTTTTCCATAGTAATTCCGCCGCCCAACGTCACTGGTTCGCTGCACATGGGTCACGCCCTGCAGCACACCATGATGGATGTGATCACGCGCTACAAACGAATGTGCGGCTACCGCACGATGTGGTTGCCGGGAATGGATCACGCCGGCATCTCGACGCAGTTGATGGTGACTCGCGAACTCAAGAAAGAAGGTGTTAGTCGCTACGATCTGGGCCGCGAAAAGTTTATTGAGCGCGTTTGGAAATGGAAGAAAGAATCCGGCGGACAGATCACGAAGCAAATGCGCCGTGAGGGTGTTTCGGTCGACTGGTCGCGCGAAAAATTTACGATGGATGAAGACCTTTCACGCGCCGTGCGCGAAGTTTTCGTCCGTCTTTATGACGACGGCTGGATTTATCGTGGCAACCGGATCGTCAATTGGTGTCCTAACGATCAAACGGTACTTTCTGATTTGGAAGTGGAAAAAATTCCACAGGCAGGCAAACTCTACTATCTACGTTATCCGGCAAAGAATGGAGACGGAGGGGTTACGGTCGCCACAACGCGGCCGGAAACAATGCTTGGCGATACCGCTGTCGCCGTGAATCCAAAAGATGAACGCTTCCGCAATCTGATCGGCACAACCGTGTCTTTGCCGTTAACCAATCGCGAGATTCCTATTGTCGCTGACGAGTTTGTGGATCTTGAATTCGGCACCGGCGCAGTGAAGGTGACGCCCGCGCACGATCCAAACGACTACGAGATGGGTGTGCGTCATAACCTCGAGCAGATCGTGGTTATCGATCCGCACGCGAAAATGACTGACGCTGCCGGAGCCGAGTTTGCCGGGTTGGATCGTTATAAGGCCCGCGCGAAGGTCGTGGAAAAATTCGAGGAGTTGGGTTTGCTCGAGAAGGTTGTTGACTACGAGTTCTCAATTTCCAAGTGTGAACGGTGCAAGACCGTTATCGAACCTTTGATCTCCATGCAGTGGTTTCTGCGGATGGACGAGTTGCGGGATGAGGCGCTGAAGTTATTAGCCGCCCGCCAGAAACCGCGGTTTGTGCCGGAGGTGCCCTACGAGAAGGTTTACTCAAACTGGCTTGAGAACCTGCGCGACTGGACCATCTCGCGCCAGTTGTGGTGGGGCCATCAGATCCCCGCCTGGTACACCGCTGAGGGCGAAGTAATCGTGGCGCGCTCGGAAGCAGAGGCCCGCGCGAAGGCCGGAACCGATGAACTGACTCAGGATCCAGACGTACTCGATACGTGGTTCTCGTCGCAGCTTTGGCCGTTCTCAGCGATGGGCTGGCCGGAACAGTCAAGCGACCTCGACACGTTTTACCCCACCTCGGTGTTGATGACCGGCCGAGACATCATCTTCCTGTGGGTCTCGCGCATGGTGATGATGGGGTTGAAATTCATGGGTCGTGAACCGTTCGACGATGTGTTCATTACCGGAACAATTCTCGACGCCCATGGCCAGCGTATGTCGAAGACGAAGATGAACGGCATCGATCCGCTAGAGGTCTTTGACAAGTATGGCGTAGACGCGACTCGTCTAAAACTTGCTTCTGTGGGCAGCACCGACATCCGTTGGAGTGACAAGCAGGTCGAGTCGTACCGAAACTTTGCGAACAAGATTTGGAATGCGTCACGCTTCGCTTTGATGAACTCCGAGGGTGCGAATATTGATCCGGAGACGTTGAACGTTTCGCCGGAACTCGCGTTGCACGATCGCTGGATAATCTCACGTCTCAACAAGACGGCTCGCGACGTGCGCAAATCGCTTGGTGGCTATGAATTCCACGAAGCAGTGCAAACGCTTTACCATTTCTTCTGGGACGACTTTTGCGACTGGTACATCGAGTTAACGAAAGCAGACGTGACCTCGGAAGATCCCAGCCCGCAAAGAGCCGCCGCGCGTTCGCGATTATTGTCAGTGCTGGAACAAGCCCTGCGTTTGTTGCACCCCTTCATGCCCTACATCACTGAAGAACTGTGGCAACAGCTTCCTGGTGCGGGAAGACATTTGTTGCATCCTGCTTACCAGGAAGCCGAGCCGACGATCATGTTAACTGCGTATCCCGAACCTCAGGCGAGTGCAATCAACGACGCTGCTGAGTGGGAAATGCAGGCACTGATCGACGTGATTACTCGCGTGCGTAATATTCGTTCGGAGATGCAAATCAAACCGAGCGAGCCTATTCCGGTTTTGATCGGTGCTCCCGATCAAAAACTGCGCGCTGTTTATTCGGCCAACACCAACCAGATTACTCGATTGCTGCGCGCTTCCGAGGTGTTGGTGAGTGATCAACTCGAAGCGCCGCGCGCTTCAGCGCGAGCAATACTATCGGGCGGCGCGGAAGTAGCTGTTCCGCTGGCGGGCCTGATTGATTTTGAGCAGGAGCGGCAGCGCTTGAGCAAAGAAAAAGAAAAACTTGCGGCTGAAGCGACGAAGCTGGAAGCGCAACTGGCCAATCCGCAATTCGCGGAACGCGCCCCTGCCGAGAAGGTGGAGGACGTGCGCGCGCGCATTGCCGATATTGCCCAGCGCACTACTCAGCTCGAACAAACGATTGCCAACCTCCAATAAATTGTTTGAGGAACAAGAGGAGTTACCCGCCGTGTAAGCTCCAAGCAGCTTACTGCGGCTTGAACGCATCTCTTGAGGAGGCGTATCTTGGGGCAAGATAGAGATTTTGTTAGTCAGGAAATATTTTAGTGGAGTTTATTTATGCGTAATCGATTTCTTCGTCAAACGGCAGTTTTGCTCAGCCTTATCGTTCTTATTGGTCTTTGCGTGGTTGATGGCAGCGCCCAGAGTCGCCGCCGGCGTCGGTCGCGCCGGGTAAGGAGGCCGCCCGTAGTCAGGCCGGTGGTTACAAATCCCGCGATAGCGGCGCCAGGGTCGGAGCTGGAGAGTATTGGCCCTGACGGTGAAAGAATCATCAGCACCGCGGACCAGACGACCAATGAAACTGAGCCTTCCGCCGAAGCTGGGTCGCCGAAGAAGAACACCTCAACCAAGCCTGCTGACATGCAGCAGACAATCAATCAGCTCTCAAATCAGGTCGACAGGCTAAACGATAAGTTGACCCAAATGCAGCAGAACGATCGCACGCTCATCGACATGGAGCGACTCACTCGCGCCGAGCAGCGCGCTGAAGGTTTGCGCGCGCAGCAATTGGATACCGAAAGCAAGCTGGCCGACGCGCAGGCCAAGCTTGAGCAGATCGAGTATCAGCTGCGGCCTGAGAACATTGAGCGCGCCGCCAGTTATGGCACAACGCATCCTGAAGAGGCTCGCGAAGCGCGCCGCCGCCAATTAGAAAATGAAAAGTCGCGCCTGCAGGCCCAGACCAAAATATTGGAAACAAGCCGTGCGCGTTTGGAAACATCAGTGACTGCGGCTGATGCTGAAGTCGATACCTTGCGGCAACGAATTGAGTTGCAGCAGGCGCAACAGGACACTTCGGGAACAACCAAGACGCAGCGACCAAAACCAGAGTAAAACAGCCTGTCCTATCCGGAACTCATGGGAACCATCGCACCGAAAGATCTCTATAGCGCTGTTAGCGACGCGCATGATCGTGGCGAACGAGTAGTAGTGGCCACGGTTGCGCATACGCGTGGCTCAACGCCGCAGCGGCGCGGTGCGAAGATGTTGTTTTTCGAAAGCGGGGAAGTCGCTGGAACCGTTGGCGGCGGCTGCATCGAGGCCGAAGTTTGGGCCGAAGCGCGCGAGGCAATGCGATTAGGCAAATCTGCTCTGCATCACTTTTCTTTGACTGCGGAGGAGGCAAGCGAAGAAGGAATGGTTTGCGGAGGCACGATGGACATCTTCATAGATGTCTGGCCGCAGAAGTGATTAGGGAACAATATGCTGTTTCCGGCGTCAAAACGGCTAAGCAGAACTTCACCCTGGCCAAGTAAGGAGGGTCCTGATGGTTACAAGCCGTTTAAGCAATTCGTTCTGGTTCGTTTTGATCATTCTCAGTATTGTTGTGGCCGCGGCTTTCGCATTTGCCCGGCAGCAGGCGACTCAGCAGGTGAGCAATTACACAGACGCCGACCTCAAGGACCTGCTGATTAGCCTTGAACGCACGGCTTGTTACGGTAATTGTCCTGCCTACAAATTAATCATCCACGGTGATGGCCGTATTGAGTACGAGGGTACGGCGAACGTAAAGTTAACGAATAAGAAGGAAGGTCATATTCAGCCCGGCGATCTCAAGAAAATTCTTGCCGCCTTCGACAAAGCCAACTACTTTTCTATCAAGCCGTATACTTACGACACTTGTACCTGCACGCTCTGTACTGACATGCCAACGGCAATCACCGAAATTCGCGCCAAGGAAAAATCTCACCGGGTTGAGCATTACTACGGTTGCCGCTGTGCTCCCAGGGAGTTGTGGGAGGTGGAACAGGAGATCGACCGCGTCGTTGGCACAGAGCAGTGGACCGGCGACGTAAGCAAGCAGGGATCCTTCGGAACCACCTGCTTCAACAAGTAGTGCTTCGCAACTCCGCTTAATGGGGAAATAGATGCCAGAATCCTTTATCGAAAACTACAAAGCGAAGCATCAGCATCCACTCAACAAGCTGACACACAGCATCGGCATACCACTGATTGTCATTTCACTGCCGCTGTTTCTCTTCGACTGGCGCTGGGCGCTCGGGTTGTTTCTGGTTGGCTGGACGCTTCAATTCATTGGCCACGCAGTTGAAGGCAATCGTCCTGCTTTCTTCAGGAATCCAATGTATCTGCTGGTGGGTCCCTGGTGGCTGTTTCGTCGAGCGGCGGCAGCAATCGGCTTAACCAGGACTTCTGCTTCCAAGTGAAACTCGTTTACCTTCGTTATATTCTCCGCGCCATTGAATCAAATGCCTTCAGGCGAATCTCACCATAGCAGACAGCAGTCTGATTCGATTACAGCAACTATCCTGCGAATTCTCCAGGAGGGTTCCGTGGCTGTAGTGGTGACGTTAATTGAAGCCGCAAATTCCGCCGAAAACGTAGGAGCGAAGCTGCTCGTTTCGGATTTAAGCTCAACCCGTCAAACCTCAGGCAGTTTAGGTAACCACGCGCTTGATCGCGCGGTCGTCGAGGAGGCGGAAAGGTTTCTCGATGCAAAAACGGACGTGCGCGTCTCTCAAGTAAAGGAATTCGCGCCGGCCTTGACCGATTGGAGCGACGCGAAGATTCTTTTCGAGCGCATACAGTCGGAACCCCGCCTGGTGATTTGCGGCGCGGGTCACGTGGGTGCTGCGCTCGCGAAGCTTGCCAGCCTGATGGGCTACTCCACGACCCTGATCGACGATCGCGCAGAGTTTGTTACCCGGCAGAATTTTCCCGAGCCGAACATCGAACTAGTCGCAGCAGAGGATTGGTCGCAAGCCGTAGCGACTGCGGTAGCCAACGGTCACGGAGTCAGCATCGCAATTGTCACCCGGGGGCACAGCGAAGATGAGCAGTGCCTGCGTGCCGTGATCCCGGTTGACGTCGACTACATCGGACTCATTGGCAGCAAGCGCCGAACGAACATTGTGCTGCGACGCTTAAGTGACGATGGAGTCGACTCGGCCAGACTGCGAAAAGTTCATGCTCCAGTTGGGCTCGACATCGGGGCAGTTACGCCGGAGGAGGTCGCACTGGCGATCATGGCCGAGATTGTTGCCGTGCGCCGCGGAGGAAAGGGTGGACCACTTTCGGCGTGGCGGCAGGAAAGGGATGCGGAACTGAGCAAGTGATTTTCTGGGGCCGCGGGCGTCCCGCCCGCAACGCGCCGTAAGGCGCGCAGTCTTTCAGAAGTACCTATTCATTTTCGCGCTTCGCGCTCATTTGCGGGCGGGACGCACGCGGTCCCAGCAAATCACTTGAACTACTGTTTCAAGTATTTCTCCGGCAGCGGCGTCTTCTCGTCCTCGCCTTGCCAAAAGATCGTCACGATCCACCAGCGCTTACCGTCGTTCATCAACTGCATGCTGTTGATACCGCGTTGAAATGCCTTCGCGTCATCCGCAGCGTGTCTTGATTCATAAGTGCTGAATGCATGGACAATCTGGCCAAACTGTTCGCTGACGCGCGCGACTTCCTTTTCGAAGAAGCCTTCTTTCTCGAGAAAGGCACTACCGCGCTCTATATACTCATCAACCGTCAAGACGCGTGAACCGTAGCCGCCTCCCTGCCGCGGGCCCGTCGGAATCAAGCGCGCTCCGGGAAGAAACAATGATCGCATGCGATCCCAATCGCGCTTCTTGCCGGCCGGACCGGAAATTACGTCATAAACCGCTGCGATGATCGAATCGACTGAAGCAACATCGGCAGGATTCGCGGCCGGTGTCGCCGGCGTTGCAGCTGTCAGTGGTTTTGGCGCGGGCGACGGCGTGGGCATCGGCTTCTGCTTCTCCTGCGCCGCCGCGAAGTTCGCCGCGCAAAAAACTATACATAGAATACTTGGAAAAGTGATTGCAATTGGCCTGAGTCTCATGCGCATCTCCTCGAATGAATTCCGTCCTTGCAGACTGCGATTAAAACATGCGGTTCACGCCCCCGGCAATTATCGAGAAACATCGGCACTGATGCAGTTTAGAGTTCAAACTTTAGTTTGTGTCTTCGATTGCCAACGAAACCCGCAGCCTAAAGGCTGAACTCTGAACTGCTTGCCTCAAACTGCATCAGTACCGAAACATCAGCACTCCATAGATGAACGAATACTAAGAAACATTAGCCGCCGTGACATTTGGAGCTTTGCGTGTTTGGATGTTAAGAACAATTCAGTCATGGCAATCGACGTTGAGAAACTAGAGCCCGCGGGGAGAGTCACGCGGCGCCGGACAGCGATGTTCCGCTCGCTCTCGCATCGTAACTATCGCATCTTCTTTGTCGGCGCCTTTCTTTCAAATATAGGCACGTGGATGCAGGCAGTGGCGCAGGGCTGGCTGATGCTGCAGATAACTAACTCTGCCCTGTGGCTCGGCATCGACGGCTTCATGGCAACCGCACCGGGCTTTTTCCTGACACTTGCTGGGGGCGTTTTTGCCGACCTTGTCGATCGACGCCGTCTGCTGCTTTACACTCAGGTCGTAGCTGGACTCGCAGCCGCCGCTCTGGCGACCCTCGTTTATACCAACCACATCAACAAGTGGATGATTCTGGGCTTTTCGTTCGTCACCGGCTGCTGCATGGCGATAGCAGGTCCGTCGTATCAGGCGATGACTTTTGATCTGGTAGGACGCGAGGACCTGGCCAATGCCGTTGCCTTGAACTCCTCTCAGTTTCAGCTTTCGCGAGTTATCGGTCCATTGTTCGCCGGCCTCGGCTTCAAGTTCTTCACGCTGGCGGGATGTTTCTATCTAAACGGTTTGTCGTTCGTTGCTGTCGTCATTGCTTTGCGCATGGTGCACTTCGAAGAAGCGCCGAAGTTTGTCCATTCAGTTAAAGATCGCAGTGCGCTCTGGCAGGATCTGCTCGATGGGTTTCGTTATGTCCGACACCGGCCGCGAGTTGCTTCCTTACTTTCAATTTCCGCTATCAATAGTCTTTTCGGCGCGCCTTACATCACGATGATCCCGATCTTCGCCCGCGACATTTTTCATTTGGGGGCCACCGGGCTTGCCTGGATGATGGGAGTCGCGGGGGCGGGCGCATTCTTTGGCGCACTTTTCCTGGCCTATCTGGGGGACTTCAAACGCAAGGGTTGGTCGGTGCTCGGCGGGGCGTTTGGGTTCGGAGTTTTCCTAATCGCTTTCGCGCAGGTAACCCACCTGGTCTGGTCGCTAATCTTTCTATTCGGAGTTGGTTTCACCGTCGTTACCTCCGTGGCGGTCACAAATACTTTGCTCCAGCAACTGGTGACTGACGAAATGCGCGGGCGAGTGATGAGCATGTTCATCCTCTCCTTTATTGGCGCGATGCCCCTTGGAAATCTACTTGCCGGGGCAGTTTCGCATCGCTGGGGAGCGCCTTTCGCCCTGGCTGGCGGGGGCGTTTGCATCATCATTTACGTCACAATCGTGGCAATTCGGAACGAACGACTACGAGAACTACGCTGAGTTGCCGCAAGAAGGCCCCATCCAACACGTTCTATCAGCCGAGCAAGTGGGTAAACTTTTGCGCATTCCAGCGAGGAGAATATGAGAGTCTTAAAACTACGGTTATTGCTTCTTTCGATTTCGGTTCTGTTCTCAATTGTGACGACCGCCGCCGCGCAGGGAGTTATTGTGCCGGGGCCTTGCGAGCGTTGCCCGCGGCCGCCTCGTCCCATAACTCTGCCACGTAGCCTGCCGATCAAGTCAATCAAGATCGACACAAAGATCTCCTCGCAAGTGGCAACCACCCATGTCGAACAGATTTTTCGAAACGATACGGACGCGGTGCTGGAGGGAACCTACCTCTTTCCAATCCCGGAACAGGCGTCGATCACCGAGTTTGCTATTTGGGACGGCGACCGCCGGCTGGTAGGCGAAGTGCGATCGCGCGAAGAGGCCCGTCGTATCTACGACGAAATAGTCCGCCGACAACGCGATCCTGGTTTGTTGGAATACGCAGGTAAAGATCTCTTTCAGGCCAGCATTTTTCCCATCCCGCCACATTCGGATAAGAAACTCGAACTTACCTATTCGCAGGTGCTGCGAGCGGAGTCGGGCACAGTAGCCTATCGTTATCCGTTGGGCACCGGCAGGCAAGTTAGTCAGATCGGGACGGTATCGGGACGAATCGAACTCGATGGTAAGGAACCGCTGCGTAATATTTATTCGCCGACGCACGCAGTGGAAGTGAAACGAAGCGGTGATCGACGTTCGGTGGTTACCTTTGAAAGTGGCAGCGAGCCGCAGGATTTTCAACTCTTCTACGGGGCCTCGCGCGAAGACTTTGGCGTCACACTGCTGACTCATCGCGAACCCGGCAAAGACGGCTACTATCTTCTGATGATTTCGCCCAAAGACGACTGGTCGGAACAGGAGTACACGGCGAAGGACATAGTCTTTGTTTTGGACACTTCGGGATCAATGGCCGAAGCTGGAAAGATGGAAAAGGCGCGTGCTGCCTTGCTTTACGGAATCAGAATCCTGCGACCGCAGGATCGTTTCAATGTTGTCTCATTCGCGGGTGAAGAGCGTCTGATGGAAGCGCGGATGATCACTGCTGACGATCAGGGCCGCAAGCGTGGTGAAGAGTTTGCGCAATCGCTGCGGCCGGTAGGCGGCACGAACATCAATCAGGCGTTGTTGTCGGCCATGCAGCAGTTTGAGCACAGCAATCGTCCGAAGATTCTCATCTTCATGACGGACGGCTTGCCGACGGTGGGGGTGACAAACCCGACGCTTATTGTCGACAACGCGCGCGCAGCTAGAGTGCCGGGCATGCGTCTGTTCACTTTTGGTGTCGGTTACGACGTCAACACCGCTTTGCTGGACAAGCTGGCAGCTGAGAATGGTGGCGTGGCCGATTATGTTGAGCCCAAGGAAGACCTGGAGGTGAAAGTCTCAAACTTTTTTGCGAAGGTTAACTACCCGGTCCTAACTGATTTGAAACTCGACATGTCCGGAGTGCAAACCGATCTCGTTTATCCCAAAGCGCTGCCGGATCTATTCCGAGGTTCACAGCTCATTCTGATCGGCCGCTATCGCAACCCAATCGACATGGATTTTGTCAGGTTGCAGTTAGGTGGCAGTGCCAACGGTGCTAATAAGAACTTTTTTTACAACAATCTTCGTTTCCCGATGCGCGAAGATGCAAACGACTTTCTGCCGCGTTTGTGGGCCACGCGCCGCGTAGGTTGGCTGATGGAACAGGTTCGCACCAACGGCGAGCAACAGGAGCTGCGCGACGAGATTGTCGATCTGGGAACGCGCTATGGCATCGTAACGCCATATACTTCCTACCTGGCCCTGGAACCGAATGCCACTGTACGCGACGTAACGAGCTTGCCCATGAACGGTCGTGGCTTTGGTGTCGGACGTGCGACGAACGCTCCGCCGCCTTCACCCGCCAAAGCAGCGGACGCGAGAGCGATCACCGGCGCAGCTGCCGTGCAGCAGAGTAAACGTGCGCGCGAACAGCAGGAAGTTGTAAGGGTCGAGGAGGAAAGTGCTTCTTCCGCGATCAAGACCGCCGGTGGCAAAACGTTTTACCTCCGCGAGGGTGTCTGGACTGATGCCGATTTCAAGGCCGGCGCTGGTTTACCCGAGACTGTAGTCAAGTTTGGCAGCGATGAATATTACGCGCTGTTGAAACAGAAACCAGAACTCGCGACCTTCTTCGCTCTGGGCGAACGGGTGACCGTGATTCTTGGCGGGAGAGTCTATCGCGTTAGCACCGCGAACTAACTCTCAAGTGATTGGCTGGGGCCGCGGGCGTCTCGCCCGCAAATGAGCGCGAAGCGCGAACTGCGCGACTGCGTCGCGTTTGCAGGCGGGACGCCCGCGGTCCCAACAATCTCTTGACCCTCTTCATCCGGTAGTGGGTCAGTTTTAAAAGTTTGCTCCGGTTCTCGAACTTTGCCGACGCGTAGAGAGCGAATCGCTAAGACGAAATCAGAACTGGGAGCGCAGCGACCAGCCCTACACTCAAGAGCCCAAACATCTAAAGAAAAGTGCGGTTTCAAATGAAGACTATCAACGTTGAGTCTTTAGCTGGTCGCTGCGCTCCCAGTTCTGATTTTGTCTCTAATCGTTGGCTCGCAATCCCAACTGACACACTACCTCTCATCCCGAAGTCTTGTCTTAAGCTAAGCTCTTGGGGTACAAATCTAAGACAAATTCAAATTGGATTGAGCGGATTTATGCAATCGATGCGAACTTGTGTGCTTATCAGAATCTGACTCGCCGTTTTCGAACAAGGAGTATCAGTCGAATGACATCACGCATGAACCAGAGCAGGTTGATCGTCGCGCTGTTTTTTTTGTTTGTAGTTACTACGCCTATCAAGAGCCAACAAGGGTGGGTAGCGACGCGGATCGCTCCAACCGATCAGGATCTGAACACCGTTTTCTTTCTCGACGACAAGCGAGGCTGGGTTGGCGGAGACCATGGCTTCCTGAACCATACCGAAGATGGCGGACACAGTTGGGTCAAGCAAAGCGTGCAGACAACCGCGGCGATAAACGACATTTACTTTCGCGACAAGGAAGCAGGGTTTCTAATTGCCGGCAATGCCATCTTTGCGACGCGTGACAATGGCATGCGCTGGAGTGAGGTTCGCCGCTTCCTGCCAAGCGAGTTTAACGGGGCTGATATTGAACTCTACAGCGTGCGTTTTTCCAGCAAGAAGAAAGGCTGGGTAGTAGGTTCCGTCAGCAGGGGAGAGAACGTCATCGACAGTATTCTGCTTTACACTGACAACGCCGGCGAAACCTGGCAACGTCAACGCGCGCCGAGCCGACTGGAGCTCATTCACATCGATTTCGCGAACGATAAGCGTGGCTGGATAACGGGCGCGAACGGTACGATTCTTACTACCGTGGATGGCGGAACCTCCTGGACAAAACAAGACACGGGAACTACCGCGACGATCTTTCACATTGACTTTCGCAATGATAAAAGGGGCCTGGCAGTCGGTGAACGCGGCACGATCCTGCGAACCATGGATAGTGGAGTTAGCTGGACGCCAGTAGTCGTAAATGTTAAGTCGACCCTGCTGAATGTTCAGTATGTTAACGAAGACCGTTGTTGGGCAGTTGGCCGCAGTGGCACCATTCTGCGTAGCGACGATGGAGGCTTGACCTGGTTGCAACAGGAATCAGGTACTAAACAGAACCTATACAGTTTGTATCTGGTTAAGAAAATCGGATGGGCCGTTGGCGGGGGTGGAATGCTGCTGCGCTACGAGCTGTGAGTTGAACAAGAAAATTAGCCGCGGGTTTTCGCGGATCAACGCTGATCAGAGCAAAACACAGCACTGCTTTCAGAGGTTTGGTTCTGATCAGCGTTAATCCGCGAAAACCCGCGGCTAAACTCTTAGTTTTTAGTTCCAGTGAAAGGCAGAGCGGGCGCGTTTTCCAGGCTGATGGTGCCTTCCATCTCCTGGGCGCGACGTTCACCGGCGATCTGAGCGTCCATAGCTTGTCCCGAAATATCGAATGAGATAGTTCCCGCAAACGACTCGCCGTCAAACGTCACCGACAGTAATTCACCATTCCCCATCTCCGAAGTAACCTTCCCGGAGAAGCCTTTGCCGGTGTTCTTCAGGATTAAAGTTGCGGGAATACTCTGGCCCAACGGCGTTTCGATGAGCAGCGACCAGGTTCCAGCGAATGCAGCCGCAGCTTCCGGCGAGTAGGATGCAGGCTTCGGTGGATCCTTTCTCTTTCCCGCGGTGTTATAAAACTCAATATCGGCGGCATAAGGTCTCACCTGCTCCAGTAGTTGCGCGCCATCGCCAACGATAATTATCGCCGCCTCATCGGGCTTGACGTATTTCTTCGCGACCGCCTGGACCTGCTCAATCGTTACCGCCTGGATCTCGTTCCGGTAAATCTCGAGATACTCCTGAGGTAAACCAAACATTTTGATCTGCAGGAGCTGATCCACAAGTCCCTCCTGCGTTTCCAGGCGAAGCGGAAAGACCCCCGTAAGATACGACTTGGCATCGGTAATCTCTTTTTCGGAGACCGGCTCAGTCCGGATACGATCTAACTCATAGAAAAACTCTTTCAGTGAGTCTCCGGTAACCGGCGTTCTGACCTCGGCAGTCGAGCGAAAGGTACCTGCCGTGCGCCGCGCGTCGAGGCTTGAGTAAGCGCCGTAGGTATAACCTTTCTCCTCGCGTAAGTTCATAAAGAGTCGAGAAGAAGCATTTGCGCCAAGCACCGTGTGCATCAGCAGCAACGGAAAATAGTCGTCGCTGGTGCGGGTTATACCGGCGTTCGCAATGACAATGTTGGCTTGGGCGGAACCTGGTCTGTCGACGATATATGCGGTCCGCGATGCTCTTACGGGCGGGGCGGGGTAGTCATCAGCGGCCACGCTACCCGGCTGCCAGCCACCGAATAGTTTTTCAACCTGTTGTAGTACTGAATTCTGCTGCACGTCACCGGCGACAAAAAGCACGGCGTTGTTAGGTACAAAAGTGGAGTGGTGGAATTCGACGAGCCGCTCGCGGGTTGTGGCGTCGATAGATTCGGGAGTCGGCGCCGTAACGTGATAGGGATGGTCGCCAAACATTATCCGTGCAACCATTTCACCTGCCAAAAATGAAGGCTGTGCCCGTTGCTGTTTGAGACTCTCCTTGGTGTTTTGTTTTGCGAGCTCGACTTCCCCGGGCGGAAACACTGGACGCAGGGCTACGTCTGCCAGAAGCTCTAGTACCTGCTCGCCAAAGATTGTCAGCGATGAGGCCCCGACCGTCGAGTAGTCAGAATTTGCTCCGGCCTGGAGGGTAGCACCCAGCCGGGCAACCTCGTCGGCAATCTCGCGACTGCTCCGCGACTCAGTGCCTTCAGTTAACAGGCCGGTCAACATATCCATCAGGCCCGGCAGTTGCGGTGGGTCGTGCGCGTCACCGGTTCGAAATGCCAAACGATAACTGATGAGTGGCAACCTCGAATCTTCAACCACGATCACGGCCAGCCCGTTTGGCAGAATCGTTTCGTATGCAGTTGGTAACTTGATTGGACGTGCCGGAAGCGGCGCGGGCTGCTGTTTAAGAAAATCGGGTTGTGCGCTCATCGTTTAGGTATGCAAAGGGCCGGAGCCTCGTTCAGTTTGCTTCGGGGGATCCGTGGGTTGTTGTGGTTGTTCCAACTGATTGCCAACTGAAGCGCCAACCAGCGTGCCGGCGTCGGCAGGCGCTGGGTTCGGAGGTGGAACCTGCGCGGGCGGTGCTGTCGGTTGTTTTGGTTCTCCTGGCGGTTGAGGCGATGCCGGCGCGGCGCTGGCTGCTAACTCTTCTTCAGCCATCGCCGCGGGAACGATGTCGAGAACAACGCGATTGTCGACGTCGAGATAGCGCTCGACGGCACTCCTGATTTGTTCAGGAGTAATCGCAAGGTAGTGGTCGAGTTCAGTGTCGAAGAGCGTCGGGTCGCCATCATAAAGCGCATACTCAGCCAGCCGTTGCGCTCGATACATAGTGGACTGCCGACCACGCACCACATCATTACAAAGTCCGTTTCGGAGTTTCTCCATTTCCGCAGGTGATGGTCCGGAAGTTCTCAGGGATCTAATCTCATCGAAGATTTGATTCCGAATGGTGGCTACTTCTTCGCCGGGCTTTGGTAAAGCAAAAATGTACAAAGCAGAAGGACCGCGTCTTTCGTCAATGCCGCCTTGAATCGACACTACTGATTCATCGCCCTTCACCAGCTTTTGGTAGAGCCGTGAGCTATCGCCTTCGAAAATGAGATCGGCTGCGAGTAAGAGCGCATAAAAGTCGGGCGTACGACGCGGAGGAATTTTCCAGCCGAGTACAAACGCCGGCGCCGGAGCAAGCTTGTCTTCAAAGACTTCCTGACTTTGGGCCACGTCTTCCGGTTCGCCTACGTCTACCGTAGGAGGAGTTGGCTGGCTGGGAATCGCTTCGAAATACTTTCGCACCAGGTTAATCGCTTCGCTACCATCGAAGTCGCCGACGATCGCGAGCACCGCGTTATTTGGAGCGTAATAGATGCGGAAAAATTCCTGCACATCCTGGATCGTGGCGGCGTCGAGATCCTCCATGGAACCAATCGTGGAGTGTGCATTCGCCGGGTTCTTAAAAATCAGTTCGTTTATTCGCAGGAAGGCGTTCACGTAAGGTTGATTGTCATAGCGCAGTCGCTTCTCTTCCTGTACGGCATTACGCTGATTGTCCAGGTTTTCCTGAGTTACCTTCAGCGAACGCATGCGATCGCTTTCGAGCCAGAGCGCCAGCGGAAGATGACTCGCCGGCAGCGTCTCATAGTAATTAGTGCGCTCAGTCGAAGTCGTGCCGTTCATTGAGCCGCCGGCATTGAAGATGTACTGGAAATGGGCTGCTTTGGGAACGTTTTCAGACCCCTGAAACATCATGTGCTCGAACAAGTGGGCGAAACCCGTCCGTCCGACTTTTTCATTACGAGAGCCGACATCGTAATAAAGCGCGACGGACACAACCGGTACGGCGTGGTCTTCGCACAAAACTATGCGAAGGCCGTTAGCAAGAGTAAATTGTTGGATGGGGGTTGGTGAAAGTTTTGGTCTTTCGGCCACTTTGATCTCGATTCATGAGAGCTTCTTGCTGAGCGTGCCTCTCCATTGAGGAGCGGGCGCGCTCAGCCGTGGGATAACAAGGGGCCTCTGCTCGCAACTTATGCTGGTGGTTCGTTGACCATCCCTCGCAATTCTGCGCGCAAGCGTTCAATTTCGGCGAGCTTCTGCTGTACACGCTCGAAAAGCGCCGCCTGCGTCTTAATTCCTTCTTCAACCAAAAAGCCTGCAGCCTCGGCGCGATTACGAAAAATTCCGGCCGCTACAAGTTGGTCGACTTTCTCCTGCGCCGCCGGCGAAACTTTTACTGCTACCACGTAATCATCCTTGGCTGAGATCGCGCGTTCAATGGTCCGGCTGATGTCGCGTCCGATAGCGCTCAGCGATTCCGGAATTCGCGATGCGATGTCCCTGACCGACGACGCGGTGCGGCTCCTGTCTTCAGAATCACCTTCGGCTTCGTCGTCTCTGAGCATCAAGTCGTCAACGGTTTCAGTTGGGTTCGCTTCTTCCTTTTGATAAGGACTATTTTGGTATGCTTTGCTCATTTTTGAAAAAACTCCTTCGACCAAGAATTGTCTACAACTTAAGTCTAAGTACGTTCTTGATCTCTGTTAAGTTCATTCTACGGATGCCGTTGAATAACCGTCAAGCGAGCGTACTTCGCGCCTTGTAGTTCAGGCTCATCGACATCAGAGCAGTTGACCTTGCTCAGTTGTTTGGCTTTGGCTAGTATTTGGGCTTGTTGGATGGCCGCGCTGCTGCCGTTCGCGTTCGGTGACGGTCGTTGCAATGGATTTCTGATTTCCTGGTACAAGAGGTTTTGCAGTGAAAAAGATAATCTCGCTCGCGCTGGTCGCGCTCTGCTCGCTCACACTCAGCATTCAACCGCTCGTTTTTGCCCAACAAAAACCGCAGCCGGCAACCGGCAGCACGTCCGCCGGCCGAGCTACAGCGGGATCAACCGCGCCGAGTCGTCGCGGCGTGCGGGTTTCAAGTGAGATTCCTCTTATCGAGAAAGACTTCGATGAAGCCCTAAGGGTGATCGAGGAAAACTACGTCGAAGGGAAAAAGCTGGATTACAAAGCAGCATACAAGTCGTCAATCATTGGCATGCTGCGGTCACTTGATCCGCATTCAAATTTTTACGATCGAGAAGAGTATGAAGAACTAAAAACCGATCAGCGCTCGGAGTACTTTGGCATTGGCGCCTCAATTCAGAATTATTTATTGGGCGAGCATCCTGACACCTTCATTACCGCGACTTTTGAAAACTCGCCGGCGTCACGCGCCGGATTGCGGTTTGGAGATCGAATAGTTGCGGTTGACGGCATCGCCATGACGGGTAAGACATCGTTGGAAGTGCGCGACAAGATTCGTGGACCGAAAGGATCAAACGTAAAGATTAGTATCGAGCGCGCGTCTGACAGGCGCATTCAGATCGTTGACATCACCAGGGACGCGGTACCGCAGCCTTCTATCCCGGATGCTTACATGCTCAGGCCCGGGGTCGGATATATCGACATGACGCGGGGATTCAATTACTCGACGACTGAAGAACTGCAGGATGCTCTTCAAGGTTTGCATGCCAGAGGCGCTAACTCCCTGGTTCTGGATTTACGAAACAACCCCGGCGGCTTTTTGGATCAGGCGATTCATGTGGCTGAAGTTTTTCTGCCTTTCGGTCAATTGATTCTTACACAGAAAGGTAGAAACGGGCTGCGCGATAATAGTTACGAGTCAGGCAATAGATCTGCCGATCCAATTCCACTGGTCATCCTGGTTAACGAAAATACCGCGTCCGCTTCCGAAATCGTTGCCGGTGCAATGCAGGACCACGACCGCGCTCTGATTGTTGGTCAAACTAGCTTTGGCAAGGGTCTCGTGCAAAGCATTATCCCACTCTACTATGGGACCGGACTCACCCTGACCTCAGCAAAGTACTACACGCCATCAGGCCGTCTGATTCAACGCGACTACTCCGACGGTGGTCTTTACGACTATTACACACATGGCGGCTCAAGACGCCTTGACGAAAAGCAGGATGACTCACGCCCGGTCGGACCGGAGAAGAAGACTGATACCGGCAGGATCGTTTACGGCGGCGGCGGAATTGCTCCGGACGAAAGTGTGAAACCGAGGACCTTTAGTGTGGCCCAGCGACGCTTGTTAAGCCCCCTGTTCGCTTTCACGCGCGAGTTGGTGAACGAGCGCATCGCCGGCTTTCCCGGCTACCGGGTAGCGGGACGCATAGATTACGAGCATGAATTGGCGCCCTCAGATTTCGCCGTTTCCGATAGCGTATTCAAGGCCTTTAAGGAATTTGTGGCCGGCGATCCAACCTTCAAGAGTTTGGCGCCGCTGCTTGATCACAACCGCTCGTTCGTTGAACTTCAGCTGCGCTTCAACATCGTCACTGCCGCCTACGGCAGAGTGGCGGCCGATCGCGTTCCTATCACGACCGACGACCAGCAAGTCGCCAGGGCCGTGGCTGTCTTGCCCCAGGCGCGCGATTTGGCGATGTCGGCAACGAAACATCAAATCCAACCTTAAAGAGTAAGAGAGACACTCCCCCGAACTGCGTGCCTCAACTGAACCACCTGGAACGGCGGGCCTCTCTGCCCTTTGCTTGTTTCAGCCATAAAACAGAGTCTTGCGTCTAAAACCCACCTGTGATATTGTCCCACATGAAAAAGAGGATGAAGTTTTATGGCGCGGTCCGCAAAATCGTTAATCAACACTGAAGAATTAGGGCGCGCAATTCGTCGCCGGCGCGAGGAGTTGGGACTCAGTCTGCGCGACGTCGCCGATCAAACCAACGTTTCTGCGTCAACTCTTTCTCGGATTGAAAACGGAACAGGGAAGCCCGACGCCGATAACATTGCCCGGCTCACTACCTGGCTGGACGTGCCACTCGAACGCATTCTTACTCGCGGCCGTGAAGACGTGAACGATCCTAAGGCAGTTGTTTATTTTCCCCACGAATCAACGCCGGAAATAGTTGAGGCCCATCTGCGCGCCGATCGAAATCTGTCTCCCGAAACCGCCGACGCGCTGTCGCAACTGTTTCGCGTTGCCTATTCTCAGTTTAGCCGAAACGAACCGAGCCCGCCGGCCCGTAAACGTCGCTGAGTCTCTCGCCCTCGCAGCAAGCTATAATCCACACATGACAGATTTCGAGTTACCGCCCGGTGAAAAGTGGCGGCAATTTGAGTTATATGCCTTGGGCTTTCGTGATTTCGCAGACGTGCGGCCTGATGTGCCGCTGGATCCGTTCCGACTTGCAAGGTTCGCTAACCTGCTGATTGTGAGCTTCGATCAGATCAAGGGACTCAATCCTGATGTGCGCGAGCATCTGCTGGGCGAGGCTTCAGAAAAATGGTCGGGAGGCGCGTGTTCTATTCCACTGCCTGACGGCCGCAGAATTGTCATACTCAATCCTAATCACGGTCGCATGAGAACCAACGCTACTCTGATGGAGGAGGTGTCGCATGTTTTTTTGGGTCATCAACCCAGCCGTCTGAAAGTAGTGGCTGAAACCCCGGGCGGCCGGACAGTATCCCGAGAATATCGCAAGGCGGACGAGGAAGCCGCCTATGCTACCGGCGCCGCCGCTCTGGTACCTTATTCTGCTTTGCGGAGATTTTTGCTCGAGGGTCAAACGTCGCAGCAGATCGCCAAACATTTCCACGTTAGCCGCGAACTCGTCGAATACAGGCTAAAAGTCACGCGTTTGTGGAGAACATACCGCAGCGCGCATTCGACTACTTAGGGCAAACTAAACGGCCAGGCATTGCCGCCTGTCCTACTTTGGTAATGAGCGCATATAATTCGTATTTGCTTTTTGGCCCATTCTACGGACTGGCGATGTCATCCGACTTCAAGCGGAGTTTCAAATAGTGAGTGAACAGACAAGAGAGCTACCTTTGCCGGGTCTGACTACCACAGACAAGCTGCGCATGTTGCTCGACATCACCAAAAAGATCAGCCGCTCGCTGGATCTGCAGGAAGTTCTCAACCTGGTAATGGACACCCTCGATTCTCTGATTCCGTATGACGCCGCCGGAATTTTTGTCGTGAAATGTGTGGATAAAAACCTGGTGGCTGAAGGCGAGGAACCCTGTGTGTTTCAGGCGGAGGCCGTGCGAGGGTACGACATTGATGAATTGACGAACCTCCACCTGAAACTTGGCGAAGGACTTATCGGCCAGGTGGCGCTCACTGCCGAGCCAATTACTTCCCCCGACGTGCGCAAGAATCCAAACTACATTAATGCCCGCAGCGAGACGCGTTCGGAGATGGTGGCGCCAATAATCTCCAACACCGAAGTAATCGGCGTCTTTGATCTGGAAAGCGATGAACTCAATGCTTACTCGGAAGACGACCTTCAGGTTCTGGCTTTACTCGCGTCGCAAGTCGCGATAATCATTGAGAAGGTCATGCTCCACGAGCAGTTAATTGAAAAGAAACGCCTGGAAGGACAGCTTGAAGTAGCGCGCCAGGTTCAGTTGGAACTGCTTCCCGCCAGAGACCCGCAACTCGAGGGCTACGACATCAGTGCCTACAACTTCCCGACGGAGGAAGTGTCAGGAGACTATTACGATTGGGTGCAAATCTACGATGATCAGATTGGCCTGGTGATAGCGGATGTTTCCGGCAAGGGAGTGCCGGCGGCTTTGCTGATGGCGTTTCTCCGCGCCAGCCTGCGAGCTGCGACGCATATCGGTTACTCGCCGCATATCTCAATGGCGAAGGTGAATTACCTGCTCTGGGAATCTATCGAACGCAATCAGTTTGTGACTGCTTTCTACGGCATTCTCGACGTCACGAATAAGACTCTGACCTACACAAACGCAGGGCACAATCCGCCAATTCTGCTGAAACAGAATGGCGACTTGAGCTTCATCGATCGGGGCAGCATACCGCTGGGAATGTTTAGGGATACTCGCTATCATGAGTATTACCTGACAACTGAACCTGGCGACGTGCTTATGCTTTATACGGATGGCGTCACTGAGGCTAATGACCCGCATGGTGAAGAATTTGGACGAGAGCGTCTGGCGGAGGCCGTTAAAGCGAATCATAAACTTGGTGCGCGCGAGCTCATCACAGCGGTACACTCAGAGGTGCTTGCCTGGACAGACGGCCGCGGGGCGACTGATGATGTCACGTTCTTTGTGATCAAGGCATTGTGAAAAGCAGTGAGCAGTGAGCAGTGAGCAGTGGGCAGTAGGCAGTAGGCGGTCGGCAGTGAGCCGGCGAGGTTTTCTTGGAAAAACAGGAGGCAGTGGAAACTATTCTTTAGGACTTGCTGTTTTGCACTGCCCACTGCCCACTGCCCACTGCCCACTGCCCACTGCTTCAATGCGCAGTTAACGAACAATGGGCATGATCGCCCCCGGGCGCCA
>Ga0134126_10001263_pt1 | contig 32220 bp, 13 predicted proteins | sample KB31752_FD_96881 | JGI IMG/M metagenome (GOLD analysis project Ga0134126, IMG submission 96881) | Terrestrial soil microbial communities with excess Nitrogen fertilizer from Kellogg Biological Station, Michigan, USA - KB3-175-2 | ecosystem: Environmental > Terrestrial > Soil > Unclassified ...
CCACACCAACAGGATCGGTATATACAGGTAACTACAATGTTGAAAATACTGTATATGCTATTTGCGGGGCATCTCCAATAATTTTATATTCTGCAAATCCATTTGGTGCAGGAACAAGAATGTACACAGATGTTGGCATGACAACTCCATTAACAGGATATACTTATATTACAAAGAATGGCTCAAATATATTTGCCATAGATACCACTTCCGGTATTGTTGGTGCTGATACCGGCTCTTCCTGCGCTAACGGTGTTTCCGGAAGCTATATTTTAGGAAATAGCACTTCTACAATTTGCGCCGGAACTCCTGTCACTCTTTATACTAATGGAGCATTTGCGGTAGGTTCAATCTTATATACCGACGCTTCCCTTATTAACCCACAAACAGGATATTCTTATGTTGTTGATGGCAGTCACTCTATTTATAATTTAAATTCGGGTACAGGTGCGGTGGGAAGTTCTACAGGGCTAAATTGCAATAATTATCTTTTAAGTGCTTCTTATAATTTTTCTATAAACAGTGTTTCAGGTGCAGGTGTTCCAACATTGCCTGCAACACCTATAAATGGTAGTCAGTCAGGCAGTCATGGTGCAATGTCAGGCTCTTATTCAGTTGTGTTGTCAGGAACAGTTGTGACTACCACAAAACTTGACGCACTCGTTAATGGAACAGTAGTATATTGTGTGCCTGTTACATCAGCAGGAACCTATACTTTAAATATTACAGCGACCGCCACCGATTCAGTTGTTATAGCAGTTGATTCAGGTGCTTGTTAATAATAAAAAATAAAAAATGTGGCTACAGTTAATAAATCAAGCCTTGATAACGTACTTAAAGCCGTATTATCGGTTGCCAATGAAGAATTTAATCAATTCTATTCGCCGTATATTTATACACAACACAGGAATACTATTGAATCGCTTTTATTATCTGAACTTGTAAAAAACTTTCCTGCCAATCCGACAATCATAGATCAATTAGCACCTTTCATCAAAGTGCAGGTTTTGGGAGTAACGAACGGATATGTCCAATTGCCGGATGATTACCGGAATATTTTAGGAAGCCCTGTAATATTCGCCAACCCCAATAGTAATGGAGAATGTACGCCACAGGAACCTTTGACCATACATAATTTTCAGACAGGAATATTAAAGTCAGGATGCAGGTTAAATGCGTTGGTAATCGTGCCACAATCTGAATTTGCAGACAGGACATCATCCACTTATGATATACCTACTTATGAAAATCCAATAGGTTATTTTGTAGATAGCAAAAGAATAAAAGTATGCCCCTTTGATGTAACCAAAGTAGGTGTCATGTACGCAAGAAAAGAAAAGGTTTTGAATTACGGCTATATCTTGCAGCCTGACGATACCTATTTGTATGATCCATCAACAACAGTTGATACGGATTTTGACAGCAATGCCTTTCAACCTATTTTTAACGCTTGCATGGCATTGTATTCTGCTTATGCTAAGGATGCTCAACTTCAAAATTGGGCGGAAATTTTAAAAAAAGATGGTATTTTATGATTGAAGAAATTGTTCTTTATTTAGTTTGCTTTTTAATTTTTGTAGTATTGCAATCAATGGCAATCAATGGCATAAAAGAGTGTTTCCAGGGAAGTAAATTGGTTGATGGTATAAGCGGCAAAGTTGATTACCAGGGAATGATTTTTTACATGATTGCCCCAAAGTTTTTTGAAAAAGTAAAGCATAGAACGTGGGTTAAACCATTGTGGGGTTGCGTTAAGTGTATGAGTAGTGTGTGGGGCGCAATAACCTTTTGGGGTATCGTGTTGCCGGTGTTTGGATTTCATTCAATAGAAATATTGGTTTTTATATTTGATGTGTTTATATTAGTTTACCTGAATTACTTTTTTTACAAAAGGATATGATTATAAAACAACTCGCAGAAGTCATTTTTAAGTTTGCCAATGAAGGCAGGCCAAAGGCTACTGCACGGACAGTACGGCAGGCCGACATACAGCAAATGATAATGACCGCTTTGGGTGATATTCTTAGGAAAAGGTATTATGAAAGCAAAAAGCTGAATGAATTTGGAGAACCGGATTTTTCAGCCATTTCGCCACTTTTGGGGACAATGGAATTTACTCTTTCTGATTCAGATGCCAAAGGAATGAGACGTGCCGATATGAGCAAATTTGATTTGTACAGGATTCCTTATGACGGGCATATAACAAACCTTTTTCCTGTTGGCGGCGATTGTGGCGACGACATAGACATGAAAATTTCTTTGGTAAAAGCTGGTGAAGAAAAGTTTTATTTAAAACCAAAGTTTCAGTTTTTTAAGTTTGCAGTAGTAAAAGGAAGGGGAATAAATTTTTATCACTTACCGGATTGTATTAAAATGGTAGCGATTGAAACAACTTACAATTCAGATCAGGTTGATATTTCTTTTGACATTTGTTATGAAATAGCAAATAGTATTTTGGGCATCACTTTGAAATTACCTGCATTTGAAAATAAAGTAATTGATAATCCATATTCTCCGCCGCAATTAGAATTAAGACGTACATTACAACCTTCATACAATGGCTAAATTTTATACAGCAGAAGAACTTTGTGAAAGCCTGTGCCTTCGCTCAGGTGACTTACAAATGCGCAACAAAGGGCTTTACCTGGATTGCGTTGAAGATGTATGGAATGACATGAACGAAGATGTTTTGAAGATTGCTGACAGGGTTAAAATTCCATCCCGATATTCTTTTTATGTTGATAAAAGAACCAATACTGTTTTGCTTCCAAAAAAGATACTTAAATTATGTTCAGTAAGCTCTATTGATCCATTCGGTAATTTTCATCCTTTATACAGAAATGAAAATATTGAAACAGATATTGTTGAAGTGGGTGCAGCCGCCAATTGCGCCTGTGAAAAGAATTGTGGATATTCCTTGTGCAATACCATTAAAGGATATGAAGCGGTACAATCTATTAAAAGTGATTTTATGCCGGATGGTACACCTGTATCTTTCAATTGTATTGACCGTAAAATGGTAGATGGTCAGGGATTTTTTTATTCTCAAACACAATACCCATTAAGAGTTTATACAAGTGGCGTTTGGACTGATACCATAAAATATTCAGAAGATAAAAAGTTGTGCAGGCTTGAAGTCAATGAAAAAGGATGCGTATGTGATACAGCCGAAAATCTTGATTTGCTTTGTACTGCATGTGGCATGCAACCATCTGATATTGCCTTTGGTGGTGATGCCAACACGCCGCCTTGCAATAACGCAAATATAAACACATGGATGTATCATTGTGGCTCAAAGGCAGAATGGTTTAATGTTCAATGCGGCTGTTATCCTTACGGCATGGGAAGATATACCAATGTGTATAATATTAGTCAGGATGGTAACAGGTTGATACTGCCGTATAACTTTGGATGGGATAGGGTAATGATCAGGTTTTATGAGGATATAAGCATTGAAGATATCCGTGTTCCATATTTAGCGGCTAATTGTTTTAGAACAGGGTTACAATTTTATTCCACTACGAATAATGACAAAAAACAACAGCTTGCGGCGGTATATGAGCAAAAATTTACCAAACAAAAATGGGGGCTATTTTTGGAACTAAATAAAAATACCATTGCTGAAATGGGTGAAATATTTACGCCAAAAGTATTTATGCCGTCTTTCATCCAAAATAAGAATGGGTATTAATGGAAAAGCAGCAAATCATAAATCCTTTATTTATCAATACAGATGATAGTTTTACAGAACTGAAACCATCTGAATCTCCGTACATGCGTGGGCTTACATTTGAGGTAAATGCAAATCCTGTTTCTGGCAACGGAACTTCAAACCCATCTGGCGAAGGACAAAACAAATTGGTGAAAAGCACCTCCCGCAGCAACGTGGAAATTCCAAATACTTTACTTCCTAAAGGTTTTAATAAGAATATCGGCTCATTTGACAGTCCTACAACACAGGAATGCTATTATTTTAATTTTAACAGCAACAGCACTCATGGAATATATGTCGTTGATGGGAATACAGGTATTTGGAATAAAGTGGTTGAAGATGCCAATCTGTTATTTTCAGATAATCAGGAGAATTACATTAAAGATCACCGTGTATTATTGCGCATTGTAAAAGACAAAAACGGCAATATTGTAGAAAAGTGTCTTTTAATTACCGAGGGAGGTTCATGGCAGAAGTATATCAACGTTTTGGCTGCTATTCAAACAAATGGCTTTGATAGTGTTATGTTTCCTTATTGGGCATTAAAGCCGCCGCATTTCGATAGGAGAGAATTGCTTGAATGGCCTGTCCGTCCACCAATGATAAGGCCGGAATTTACAATCATTGAAAATACGGATGCAGATAAAGGTAAAATAAACAGGTTCGTAGATAACGCTGTTCAGGTAGCCATTTCTTATCAAAATACAGACGGAAGAGCCTCTACATTAGGTACTTTTTCATTACCTGTTTTAATACAGTCAGAAGATTATCTAAACAACCCTGACGATATACCGAAAAACGTATTATTAAAGTTGCCTGCTGGTTCACCTCTTACAGAAAAAGTACGTTTATATGTGCGCACTTCCAATACCTTGCCTACTGATTTGGAATCTATCAGCCCTTATGGTGATTGGTATTTGTATGATGTAATAAAGAAATTCCCGGATTCAAATACCGGAAATGTTTTAGGAAGTAAATATTGGTTAAGAACATCGCCGTTTGCTTCAAATAATTACGATCCTGTATTTAATACAATTGATTATAACTTGGATTTATCCAGGGTGACACAAATAGTCAACCAGGATGACATGAACATGATTCAAACAGGGCAACCGCAAATATCGGCAGGAATGACTGATTTGGGCGATGCGGCCTTGTTGTTAAATAACAGGTATGGCTATCCTAATTTCGATCAGGACGTAATGGATAATTTGACTGTATCAGTACAAGAAAAAGAAAACAAATCGTGCAAAGCGCCTTCAAGAACCATAAGGCTGTATGCTTATATCGGTAGTCCTTTTGATACGAACCAATGGGCTTCACAGGTAGGATATTACAATACAGATGACAAAGCAATGCTTTTTGGTGGACTTTCTATTGGCGGCTCCAATATGGTTGACATTGACATTAATGTAACCGCTGCTTTTAATTTGAATTTTGCCGATAAGCAGGCATTCAGGTGTTATTTAAAAGGAACTCCTTATTACGCTGACGGTGAGTGGTATCAGGTTAAATCAGATAATAGCTTGGTTAAAATAAATGACCTTTTGGATATCCGTGAACCTTCTGTAAAAGAATTTATTCAAAATGTGTATGTTTCCGGAGGATATTTTGTTTGTGTTTTTAATATAACAGCACCGGCAGGAAGGTACATTGCCGCACTCGGCAGACATGATGTAGCTGTATCGGGGGACTATCGAAATACAAGCACTTATGTTTATGGCATTGCTAATTCAAGGGTTAAAAGTATTACATCAGTACCGGGCGCAGCTTCTTCGATTACTTCAATAAAGCCAAATGCTATAAATAATCAAAATGGCATTCTTTATTCAAAGGAAATGGAAGTAGATTGCACAGCGGCCAATGTGGATGTGTGGGGTAATGGAAGTGATCTGTTTTATGTTTATTGCCCTTATCTTACCAAAAACCATGAATACAGATTTTTTGAGGGATATTTTAAGGAAGATGCACCGCCAACAAACGGAACATCGCTACCCGTTGAATTATTCCCTTATAGAATTAACGGAAATGTTACCAACGATTGCGGTCAAATAACGGATAAAAACGGATTCTATTGGGCATATACCAATGATTTATCATCGGCCACAAGAGATGTTCAAATGGTGGCCAAAGTAAATTGCGCTTATCCTACCATACTTAATATTCCAACAAGTTCATCAGGTGCGGGATGGAAGCAAAATTCAGATAATTATTTATCTTCCTATAATAGCGGCAGCGTTGGCAATGCCAACCGTATTCTTTTTTCAGGAAAAATAACCAGTTTAGACGGCTCGCAGTCTTTTTCAAATATAGCCATATCTATAAAAGATGGAAGTACTGCTTACACCAAATCAGACGGCACTTTTACTATTGTCGTTCACAATGGGATGCCTGTATTAAGACAGAGCAATGTGTATGTAAATGCGGGCGGTAATTTTTATATTACTACTGCAAATTGCGGCCAGATACCTCTTGAAAGTTTTTCTGAATCACTTGCTCCATGTTCCGGAAATAATGTACGGCAATATCCTGTACCGCTTAATTTATCAGTACAAATAAGTTCCGATCGGCAGCAATCTTTAAAAGAGGCTGTTAAGTATTCAGTGGGTATTTACGGCGCTGATTTGGCCGGAAGGTTAATGCCTGTGAATATTATAGACGACGTTGCAGTATCTTCTTTCCTTCAAAGAAACAATACAAACGCCACTTATTTTCAGCTAAACATAAATAGCGCATTCAGCACTTCTTCTTATCCGGATATGGCATGGCTTATCTTGTGTGTTTCAAAAAACCTTACCATAAAAAGACAAATACAATGGGTAGGGGACGAAATAGATTATATTGATAATAACGGGAATATTGTCAGTGACCCTTCCAGTGCCGTTTTTTGCCAGATAAAAATAAATTCACTCTTTAATTCAAATGTGGCAAACAACTTATCCCTGTTATCAAAGTATCAATTTGTAGAAAACGACAGACTGAGAATATTGGATGATGGGAATGGCAACCTATATGACATTGCTACTTATGGAGATACCATTGACTTGCAGATTTTAGGAACTAACTACCAACAGGCTGCAAAGCAGGAAGGTTTATTGCCTGCTGATACTACTGTTATTAATACCACTGCATCATCGCCGGATGTAACATTGATTGTACGGTATGATAGCCGCCTTGATAAAATTATAAATCAAAAGGGATTTTGGATTGAAATATACACGCCTTCACAACAAACAGATGTTGTTCCTTTTTGCGAAGACAAAATATTCCCAATCATCAATGGGAAACCTGTTCAGTTTACCGGATATAATAACGGACTGCCCACTTACACTTATATTAACTCAATAAATCTTGATTTTTGGGACACTTATTTATTTGATAGAAATATAACTATTCCAAATGTGGGCAATAAATTTTTCGGGCATCCCTTTGAAAGCCAAAATGTAAGTGATAATTGGGGCGCAAATGTTACCAGCGGCGGACGCAATAACATTAAAAATGATGCTGCAAAACAATACTGGCTTGGTGGTGAAGCGGCGAAGTCAGATGACTTTTTAAATGACGGAATTATTAATGGCCTTGCCACATTCAGGGAAGAAAATAAAAAGAATTTCGGCGTTAATCCATTCGGTTCTATCATCGCAGGTAAATCATTAAGAAACATTCTTCTTCTTGTTTGCGAAAATGATTGGATGACATCGGATTACAATAAACACTATGCCTATCTTAACGATAACGGCGCTTTGGTAGCTAATTTAGGAAGCGGATTAAATGCTGCATATCAAAAAGTAGGTGACGTTTTCGGACTTTCAAAAGAAGATACAGGAACTTTTAACTTCTTTGATAAAGAAGCGTTCTGGTATGACCGTAAATGTGGTGGCCTTATTCGCTGCGGGTTAAGGTCAGCTAATAATGTAACTATTAAATCAGAAAGTGAATCAGGCAGCATGCAATCATATATCGCTTCCAAAACTGATTTTGTAACAAGCTGGAATAACCGCAACGAAAAGGAAAATTCATTTGATATTATTGGTGGCATTGATAAGCAGTATGGTAAATTTTATTTGACCTTTAGATGCAGGCGAAATAATACAACAGATATAAACTCCTTCATAAACAATAGAAGAAACTGGCAGGTAAATTTCCAGGAAACCATAGTCTATGACATGATAAATCATGGATGGATAAGAAGTGAAGGATTTGCGCCGGAAGGATATGGAACAATCTCTGGTGATGCCAATGGCTCTCAAATGATCACATTTGCATCAGGGAAGCCATATTACCATAATCTTGTGAAGGATAGTTTTAATAAGTATTATGGCGTTCAAACGCATCCTGTTTGCATTGGTGTTTTTAATGCTGATAAAGACTTGCCCAAAGGGTATCAATCCATATTGTTATCCAGCAATAGCAATGGATGGTATATTGATATGATTTATACTGATTTTCAAAACTCCTTTTCCTATTTAAGCCTTAATCAGTTTGTTCCTTTTTATAATAATTATTTTGCAAGTTTTTTAAGAAACATGAACAGTTATCCGTCAAATAATCCATCTGAATTATTTAGAAGTATGCTTTTTGACGGTTACAAATTGGCGTCAAAATATATGGTAATCAGAATCGTTGGAAGCCGTGAAACGGAGGAGCAATATCAGGAACTAAAAGATGTGTCATGTATCGTTTTTCAACAAGATAATAACAAAGAAAAGTAAATGAATTATTTCATTCAATATGAACCCGATTATACCCGCCTTTTACCTTCAATGATTATTGAATGCAGGGATGCTATACCTGCTATTAAAAATCAAACAGGAACGGTGATAAAAAGGTATGTTGATAACCAAAAGTCTTTTATAAAAGATAATTCAATATTTTATAAAGTAGAGGCGGATAATGGTGTAATTGCTGGCGTTTTTTCAGTTGATGTGAATGCGAACAAAACGGCTCTTTTGAATATTAATTTTATAAGACCATCATTTTTGCAATATAAAACTGATATTCTGAAAATTATAAATAACTTTATAAATTCAAACAAATGGCAACAAGATTATTTATTTTAAATTTTAAAACTAACTAACAATGCCTGGAATAGACCCTATATCCGCCGCATCCGAAGGGCTTAGTGCCATTGAAGGTGGCTATCAGTTTGTAGATAATATCATTCAAAGAAATAAAAACAGGAGAGAGTTGCGCAATATGCACGACCCTTTTTATAAAATACAGGATGAATATTACCAAAACAGAAATTTAGCAGGTAATACTGCCGAGGGCGGTATGCCTTCTGCTCAAAAAGATTATGTAACAGGAGAAATGCAGCGTGGATTAGGTGCAGGTATAAGCGGTGTATTGCAATCAGGCGGCAGTCCAAATGATATCAATAAATTATTTACTTCATTTAATAAAAGCATTGATGCAACAGGGGCTGAAGATGCGGCGCAGCACATAAAAAATATCCAATATTTTCAAGATGCCAACCGTGATTTGGCGGCGCAAAAGAACATCCAGTTTGGATTCAACGAAGTAATGCCTTATCAAAGAAAAATGGCACAGTTAAATCAAAATATTTCAAACGAAGAAACGAATGCTTATAACGGCGCAAATCAGGTTGTTGGTTCTTTAGGAGCATTTGCAACATCTAATCAAAACAACAAATTATTAGACCAATTCAAAAGTAAAAGTAGCTTATTGGATAATCTTTTTTCAAACGAAGCACCGTTCCCTGCGAATACAGGAAAAGGGGGAAGCGTTGCTTCGCCACCAATTAATCCGGGAGGATTTTAATCTATGAATTTACCAACATATCAAAACGGATAATAAAAATGGCAGCAGACGTAACACCTTCATTAAGCGAATTAACACATATCCCCGCCGATCCCGCATTGGGAGGTGGCGCACCTACGCCTGTTATTGATAACAGCCATGTTGTAGATCAATTAAACCAAAACGCAAGATTCAGGGCGCAAAATGTTTGGAATAAATATCAACAGTTCTTGCAGAACAAAACAGATTTATTTAAAGATATTGGCAGAATACAGGAATATGATACGTTGCCGGAAGATAAACCAATCTTACAGAAGCAAGCGGCAGATATCATGTCTGATATTTTAAAAGACCCTACAGCGGCAATTGGAGGAAAAGGCTATGCTGAATTACAAGGCAAAATTGCAAAATTCAGAAGCGATTCGATGTTGAGCAAACAGAATAATTTAGATACTACTGCCGATAAGTTATTCTTAGAAAGAAATCCTGAATTACAGACAGATGAAAATATGAAGGCACTTTCAAATTATAGGAGTGCTAATTTGGGGCAACGCAAAACAGTTCAATTGCAATTACCTACCGTATTTGATGAAAAATCTGCTTTTGAGGGTCTTTTAAAATCAACAACACAGCCTTATACGGAAGTTGTCGGCGCTGACGGAAAGCCGGGAAAGGGATATATTGAATCAGGAAACGAAGTTAATCCTACCTCTTTATTAAGTGGATGGCAATTGGCTTTACAGGGTCAAAAAGATAAATATGGTCACTCTATTTTGAAGGCTGTCAAAGATAATTTTGATGCCTTACCAGACGACCAAAAGAAACAGTATGAAGAAGGCAGCGGCAATGAAATGGATGCCATTAAGAAATACTTTATGGATAGAGGTCAGCAATATTTAAACGCTTATTTCCCTAAAGGTAGCTATGATTTAACACCGCAGGGAACTTATAGATTTGGTAAAAAATTAAATGCTGACCCAAATTATTTGAAAGACCAAAAACTTGACCTTGACAAACAAAAATTAAATGAAAAAGCAAGTTATGACAGGGCTAACCTTGCTGTAAAATGGGCTAATTATGGATTAGGTAAAAAGAAACTGGAACGTCAAGATACAGAAGATTTGGGCGATGCAAGTAACACTATTGATGAAGCTACAAGTATAATCAATAAAGGTGTTCCGGTTAAAATATACAATACGCACACTGGCACGACAGAAGATGCGTTAAGGATAGCAGACCCTACATTACTGGAATCATTTAAGAAAATAAATAATGACGGCTCTGAATCTATACCGTCCGCTGTTAATTTTTATCCATCAACAAACCAATTGTCATTGGTTTATGGTGAACAGAACAAAACTGCCGGATTAGGAACTACTGATTCTCCAACAAAAGAAATTCCTTTAGACCAAAGAACATGGCTCAAACATATTGCAAGACGTTCATTCCCAAATAAAAATATAGGAACCGTAAATAATTTGGTGAATGAGGCTTTAAAGGCCAATGGTAACAGCCTTTACGAAATGGCTCAAAAAAGTAAATCACAAAAACCAGCAACAAATACAAATAATGTATCTTCGACAAACAGTAGCCAGCCTGTAAAATTAAGTGGCAGTGTTGACCCGAAACAGTTAAGAAAAGGGCAGTCATATTCTGTAAATGGTAAAATATATATTTGGGATGGTTCTCACTTGAATAAAAAATAATAAATGCACCCTGATACTTTAGTAGATGTAAATTCCTTAATAAAAGACGAACCGCAAACAGTGGACGTTAATTCATTGATAAGTGACGGTCAAAAAAAAAATCCTTCACAGAATGGTTCAGGTCAATCCACATCATCTTCCAATGGCCGATCAGGATTATTAAGCGGTAAAAGACCTGCCGGATATGAGTTGCCTAAAAATGGATTTGCTGCCAATATAAATTTAGGAGGTACTACTAATACTGCGCAACCAGAACCGGAAACGCCACAGGAAAATCCATCTCGTTTTTTAAATACAGATATGATGGCTTCCGGAAAAGGTATTGACCCAAATTTTGACACAGGGTTACAACTTGCGGCCTATCATAATGAGAGAAATAAACAGTTGGATAATGAAAAAAACATCCTTCGCACACAAATTTTAAACCATTACCAGGATAAAAATGTTCAGCAGGGAGATATTGCCACTGGCATACGCAAACTACCTGTAAAACCACTTGTACCAGAAACTGAACCTTCTGTTGTTCAAAACCTTCATACAGGCATTAATGATATAAATGATTATCAAAATAAATTAAACAACTCTATAAAGCATGTTGCATCCGTTTATGTAGGAACTAAAACCAAAGACCCTGTTGAAGCAGGGAGAATGGTGCGTACAATTTTAGGAGATAAAAACGCCGCCAAAGAACAGGTTTATCAGGAAAAAGAATTGCCTATTGCTCCCGCACAGCAATTCTATAATGAGCGTGAAGGGATAGATGCCTTACAGACATCATTGGATGAAAGATATCAGGATAAATCAGACCCCGAATATTTAAAAGAGAAAGCAGACTTAGACCTGAAATCAAAAAGTTTAATAAATAAATATCCTGAATTTAGAGATGCCCAAATTGCAAAGGCGTTGGTTCAACAAATATTGAAAGATCATCCAAATGCTTCATCCGCAATGATGCTGCCTTATGGTGCAGAAGCGGCCAAAAAGTTAGGATTAACAAAAGAAGAATGGAAGAATATTGACTTTGATAATCTACCTTTTCAAAATGTGGCAGGAACCGCTTTGGGAGTGGTATATAATTCTGTTTTGAATATGGGTGCAGGTGCAGCCCGTATCGGTTCAATATTTGGAATTGATAAGGATAAAACGGATGCTTATCTTAACCAGGCTTTACAAAGAGGACAACAAAGATTTGAAGATGTAGAAGGATTGCAAAACGCTCCTACTATTGTAGATACTGATAAAGCAAGTAAAACTTATTTACAGGATATCGCCAATCCCGATAAAGGGAAGTATAATTACAATTTTCATACAATAAGTAATAGTATTGCGGGTGGTATAGCTAACCTTGCTTCAATCGTTGGAGAAACAAAATTATTGGGTGGTGTAGCGAAAGGATTTGCGCCTTCCATAGCCCCTGCAACCGAAGCAGATTTAGGAATGGCCGCAACCATGATAGGTCAAGGATATGAGCCTTATTATCAGCAAGCAAGAACCGTTGTAAGCGATAAGCCGCAGGATGAATGGAAACGTCACCTGTACGCCTTTTTGAATGGTTCTCTTGACTACCTTGCTTTTAAGCCTTTAACTAAATTGCAGGAAATTGTATCACCATCACAGGCAAAAGAACTTGGAACTATATTGAATGGTGCATCTTCGTTGGAAGAAGTAAGCAAAACAAAATTAAAGAACTGGACAACAAAAGTTTTGGAAGGTGTTGGAAATACTTTAAAAGAAACAGGCGTTGTTGGTGGCTCAACTACTATTGCTGATGTAGGTAAAAATGTTATTGATAATATTTTAGGCACACCCGATGCAGCAAAACAATCTGACCGTGAATTGGGCGGCAAGGTAACAGATAATTTATCTTCCTTATTTTTTACAATGGCAATTCCATTAGGATTAGGAGAACTCACCAAAGGAATACAGCATAGTTTTTCCTTTAAAGAAAACTTATACAACGCAGGTTTGAACCCCAAAACTTATGCAGGAAAAGCAAATGAATTATTGCAGAACGGCACTATAAACCAAGACCAATTCAATAAAAGAATGCAGGTTATAAATACCGTTAGCGATGTAGTAAATTCAATACCGGAAGATTTAAACTTAAACCACAATCAAAAAGTGGCTTATGTAAACAGTAAGATGAAGGAACTTGCATTGCAGGCCAAAGCGGATAAAATTAAAGACCCCGCATTGGAGCAATACTATAAACAAAAAATTCAGGATGAAGTAAATAACCGAATAAACACAATCAATGGAGCAGATAAAGATTTGCCCTACGAAAATAATTCTTCACAATTAAATTCAGAAAACAATGCCACTCAAGAAGGGAACATCACAGAAAACAATCTCGCAGAACATCAGAACGGAGGTGAAAGCGGGAGTACCGCAAAAGCAAGCGGTAGCAATAGCCCTGAACAAAGCAGGGAAGAGCAAGAAAAAGTAAGTTCAGTTGGTTTAAGTCATGGTGATTGGTTGGATAGAAACCGGGATTTATTTCCAGAAGAAAAGTACAATCAATTAAACCATGACTTAAATTCTGACAATGAAGTTAAGCGCCAATATGCCATTGATGAAATTGTAGCAAAGAAAAAAGAAGTCAACTCACAAAATATTTATCAAAGAGCAAAAGATAAACTGAAAAGCCAACAGTCTGAATCTGAAAAGGCGGTAAGTGATTTGCCGCTTTCAGATCAATTAAAGTTAGTCCGTACCCAATTATCAAAAGGGGATGCTGGTGTAGTTTCCGATGCCCTTTCAGGTAATGATAAAAATGCGCATGACAGGGCTATATCATTACTTGCTGCTTTAAAAGATGGCAAAGGAGAAACAGAAACATCTTTGGAAGATAGGCTGAAAGCGGCCAAAGAAGATTTGCCACAAATCGACAACGAAAGCAATGTTTCAAAAGTTTCAAAAGCAAATAACAGGGCAAAAGAATTACTTGCTCAATTAATTACAAAAAATCTTGAACGAATTGCAAATGAAAACGGTATTGAGGTAACAGGTAAAATGAGTGCAGATGATGTTATAAGTGCTTTAAAAGAAAAACAAATAACTACTACTTCAACAGAAGTTAATAAACCTATTGCTCAAAAATTAAATTCTGTTGAGAAAACTTCATCTAAACAGAAGTGGGCAATGCGGAGCACAGACGAGTATAATAACGAGCCTGAATTTGAATGGGAAGAGGATAATGGCACTTATAAGGCAAAAGTGAGGCATTTGAAAGATGGCAGTAGGGAAATAGAGATATTTAATCCAAATCTTGACAACAAATTTGGAGGCCAAATTATTAAGGTATCAAAGGAATTTACTGGTACTGATAAAGAGGCGATAGATAAATACTTTGCGCCGGAGGGTGAGATTAAAGAGGTTCCGAATAAGACCCAAGAAAAACAGTCAACTCCAACAGAAATAAATAAACCTATATCAGTTAATGAAGGAGAACAAAAATCTATTTTAGGTAGTAATGTGGATTTGAAAGGTAATAAGAAAAAAGTGTGGATGCAAAAAGCCGAAACCGCCGATGAAGCAAAAGAAAGATTAGTTAAATCGGTAGATGTCAACATTGCTAATAATCCAGATTTGGGATTTGCTACTAAAACTTATATTGATAAGGAAGGTAAAAGCACAGAAGTTGAATTGCATAAAAACGATGATAAGTATGAATGGTTTTATGAAAAAAGTAAAAAGCCATTTGCCTCGTTTGATAACACAAAAGACGCTGTTGATTATATAATGAAACAGCCATTTTGGGATAATGGAGAATTAAATAAAAACGGTAGAGATGATGCTTATTTTGCGAAATCTAAAGCCGAGCACCTTCAACGTGAGATAGACAATGGGAATGTACGACAAGATGTTAGTGAAGGGAAAATATCTGTTACTGATGCAAAAAATATTATAGAAAATGCAGGATTGGAAGTACCAAAAGATATTCTTGAAAAAGTAAATTCAGAAAATAAAGCACCAAAAGAAAAACCTATATCAGTTAATAATGAAATCAAAAACGAAAATACAACAGGAACGGATAAAAATATCAACGCTGCTGCGAATATTAAAAATGGTAGCGAAAATAAGCCGATAACAGAGGGGAATAAAAAATCTAAACCTGTAAGTTCTCCGGTTATTTCTGAGCCTAAAAAATCACTTAATACAAGTAAAGATTATATTGATAATATAAAATCTATCGAAAAGGAGATAAAAGATAAATACGGATTTCAAATAACCGCCGACCAGAGCAAAAACAGAGAAATATTTTCTAAGATACCAAAAGAGTATTCCGAAAGATATAACAAGGCTATTTCTGATTTTGGTGAGTTTAATATGAGAGGTGTGACAGAGAATGAAGAACCACAAACTAAAAGTAATAAATCAAATTCAGGACTGCGAAATGTGTTAGATAAGCATGAAGAAAACGAGAATGAAACACCTATGGATTTAGTGCAATCCATTGAGAATTATGTGAAGGATAATCCTAATGGCAAATTAGAAAAAGCGATAAATAATTATTGGGATGCTTATAAGGAAAGTAGAGACGTGTACGGTGATAGAATGGGCTTAACAGATGACGCTTTTGATTCATTTCAGAAAGTATTAGACCAAGAAATAAAAAAAGAGGAGAATAAACCTGAACCATTTAGGAAACTTACAGATAAAGAAATAAAAGATTTACCTCCACACCAGAAAGGCAAAATAATTGCCGGAGAAGATAATCGTTTATCTGATCTCAATTTAAAAGCGGGTGATAAAGTGATTAATAGCTATGATGGGAAAACTTACACTGTAACCCCACTTGAAACTAAAAATAAAAACACATCATTACCTGAATTTGAATTAACTGATAGTAAAGGTAAAGTTACTAAAGAATCTGAACGTCCTATATATCAGAAAATAGAAGAACAACCTTCCAATAATAAACCAACAAATAAAGACAATGAAAACATTACTCCAAAAGAGCAAACTCCCGAAGGAAACATTGGGGAAAGCGGTGATAATAAAGGCAAAGAAGATAATGAAAAGCCGGTCACAATCCTAAAGCAAAGAGCAAAGCCTCAAATAAAAAGCCCTCTCTATAGAAAAGCGTTGGATGTTCAGGATGACAGCCCTAATACACAGGTGCTTAAATATTTTATTTCAGGCGGCAAAATTAGTGACAGTGCCCTGAAAGAATTTTTCGGAGATAAACGAGGAGAAATTAATGCCAAAATTCAACTTCGTGGAAAAGATGCACCTAAAACCATTGATGCACTTGCTCATTATTTTTGGGATTCCAAAGAAAATAGAGATAGATACACCACAGAGGATTTTAGGGAAGCCATAGAAAGTGTATTGCAGAACCATAATTCTCGCACCTCAATGGCAAAGGAACTTGCGAATGCTGCGGATTTAGCCGATCCGGAAAAGCAGATGCAGGAATTTTATGATAAGCATTATGGAGAAGCCGAAAAAGAAGGAGTTGATGAAGATGCTTTTAATGAAGCCATTGATAGGGTAGAACAAATGCCGGATAAAGATATTCAGAAAGAAGTTGATCTGAATGAAGCCGTACAATCCGCGCGAAACAAATATGATAAAGCCCAAAATGATTTAAAGAAAGCAGAAGATGAATATGCTAAAGAGCAAGCAAAACAAGGTGACATTTTCGATGCAGATAAAAACTTTGTTCAAAAAAATCTTTTTGCCAATAATAGAGATGCAATAAAAAATAACCTTGACCCTCTTAGACAAGCAGTAAGGGAAGCTAAATATAATTTAACAGAAGCGCAAAAGAATTTGGATTTATTCGATGCTCAATTTAATGACAAAAATCTTTTTGATATTCTTCAAACAAAGGTAGGCGCTGATGACCCATTAAAAGAAGAAAAAGAAATTATAAAAAACATCATACAGGAAGGCGTTGATAACAACAAAGACGTCCTATTAAAAGATATTTTAAAAGATGCAAAAGAAGCCGGTGCAGATGTTGATAAAGTAGAGCAAGCATACCATGAATTAGGTAAAGAAACAACCATTGAGCCTAATAATGAATTAAGCAAAGGAATATCCAAAAGAATAAACACTTTTATATCGAAACTGTTTGGCAAAAATGATAATTATATTTATGTAAAAAGCCCCGAAGAATTACAGGAAATAGCTAACGGTGGCAAGGGTGTAAAATTTAGCATGGAAATAAACGGCAAAAAGACTGATGTTAAAACATTGCCGGATGTTGTAAACGGTTTTTATTCTCCTTTGGAAAAAACAATAAATGAAACCAAATTTGATAAATTACCCGCAAAACAATGGGCTGAAAAATTTGCAAATGGTGATGAAGCAAAATGGACAGGATTAACGGATTGGCTTAAATCACAGAGCGGTAGTGTTTCTAAATCTGATATTCAGAAATATTTAAAAGATAATAGAATTGAAATTGTTGAGGTGCAGAAAGGTGAAAATGTACCATTGGAAGGAGTATTCAAAGAAAGACAAGATTTGGTAGACGAGGCTGCTGGTAAAGGCTACACTTTTGAATGGTGGTCAACGAAACATAATTTTCCTGATGTAAAAGACAAAGACGGTTATCAGTTATTCGGCGATGAAATACCAAAAGAAATAATGGTACTTGCTAAAAAGGCCGAAAAATTAACGCCAGAAATCAACACCTCGGACAAGGGCAGCACGTCCCCGAAATTTGAAGAATACCAAGTGGCAGGAGATAAGACTAATTATAAAGAGGTATTAGTTACGATGCCATCAAAGATAAAAGGTGGCGAAGAAACTCCTGGACAAATTTCAAAAAGAATGTTTGGCAAAGATAGCATCTATGACTTAACTCCTGACCAACAAGATAAAGTGATGGAAGTTTATAATAAAGGAATTGATATTGGTGAGCAAAAGCTAAAGACAGACTTCCGTTCAAGTCATTTTGACGAACCAAACATTTTAGTTCATCTACGCACCAATATAAGAACAGATGCACAAGGTAAAAAAGTTTTATTTCTTGAAGAAGTGCAAAGTGATTGGGGTCAGAAAGGTAAAAGGGAAGGGTTTAGGGATAAAAATACAGATGTTCAAAAGCATGAGAAAAATATAGCTGACTTGAAAGACAAGCTGGCATCTCTTGATGACAGGGCAGAGAGGAATTATAAAAAGAGGCAAGAATTAGGACTACTCCCAAATTCATCGTCAAGCGAAATAGCTCGTTTTGATTCAGGCCATAATGAGGAAATATCGAGATTAGAGAAGGCTCTTGACAAAGTTAGAAATAACCGAGATTGGGACGAGATCAATAACAGAATAGATGAAATCAAAAAGCAGATAAGAGAAACGGTTGCAGAGAAGAAGGATATTGCCGACCAAAAAAGCAAACACGAAAGAGAATTAAACCTTCAGGAAGATTTATTAAAAACAGCAAAAAAATTTGACAATTCAACTCCTCCCGCTCCTTTTGTGACCGATACAAACCAATGGGTGAAACTTGGTTTAAAAGTAGCATTAAAAGAAGCAGTAAAAGAAGGCGCTGATAAAATAGCATGGACTAATGGAGAGCAACAAAATGATAGGTATGATTTAAGCAAGCAAATTCAATCCTTAGAGTACGGTAAAAGAGATGACGGAACTTATGATTTAAGATACATTGAGAATGGAGCGAGAAATACAGATTGGAAAAGTTTAGGCAAGCAAATACCAGAAAATAAACTTGAAGATTATGTAGGTAAAGATATTGCTCAAAAAATAATAAATAAGGAAGGAGGTGGCCGCTTTCTTCATGGTGTTGATTTGAAAGTAGGTGGTTCTGGAATGAAAGGGTTTTATGGTCAACCAGAAGAAAATAATTTAGGAATAGTAGGCAGGGTTGCTAAAAGTTTATTTAAGCAAGAGCCGAAAACAACTACCATAAATGATATTGCCACTAAAAATGCTATTGTTAAGAAGTATGGCATAGATAAAATATCTCAAGATAAATATTCTAAAGAGTTTTCAAAATTATCTCATGACGAAAGACTTGAAGTATTATTAGAAGCCAAAATAAAAGGGATAGACACGGCCAAGTTCAATAGCGAATATTCACAATCTGGTAGGTTAGAAGGGATAGGCAAATCAACACAACATTCAATAGATATAACACCTGAATTAAAAGCATCTGTAGAAAAAGGCCAACCCTTATTCATGCGTAATGAAGAAGGTAAGATATTGGGCTTAACAAAAGACGGACAAATTTATCTGAATAAAGATGCTTTAAATCCAGGTTCTATCATTCACGAGGCCGGACATATATGGACTGAATGGGCAAAAGAAAATAATAAACCTGTTTATCAAAGAGGAATTGATTTAGTAAATGGCAGCCGTTATTTTAAGCAGGTTTCCGCCAATGAATTTTATCAAAAAGAAGCATTAAAATTAGGTAAGAAAGGAAGTCCTGAATACAATGAGTATCTTCAACATGAAGCCCTTGCAAAAGCTATAGGAGATAAAGGGGCGCAATTTGTAACTGAAACAAAAAGAAATTCTTTCGCATCATGGGCAAAAAATTTATTTGACAGTATTGCCAAAAAATTAGGTCTTAAAGGCGTGACTGCGGATGAACTTCAAAATATGACATTGGATGAACTTTCTTCCCGTGTTGCAAGGGATATTCTTGCAGGTGAGCCAACTAAGGCAGAACCAATAAAACCAGAACCAAAAGAGCCGGAAAATAAAGAAGAGCCGCCACCGCCAACAGAAGAAGAAAATGTAAAAGCAGGTGACAATCTAAATGAATGGTCACGGATAAATCTTAAAAGTTTACTCCCTAAAGTTAGAGATATGTTTAGGAAAGTAAACATTGCATGGGATGACAGGGCAAAATCAGCAATGGAAAACCTTGCAAAAGAAGCACAGCTCGGCGAAACATTGGTTCATGCAGCAACAACAAGATTGGATAACTTCTATAAAGAATTAAACGATAATAAAAAAATACGTTTTAATTCAGAAGATCAAACTGTAATGCACTTTCTTCATATTGCTACTCAACAAGAAATGGCTAAGGCAGCGGAATCGGCGCAAAAAGACAATACATTTACCAGCATTAATTCCATTGCCTCACAAGTATTGGACGAACAATTTAATAGGGTAAATGCTGTTTTGGGCGCAATGCGTAGTGAAGGCGGCGTTATTCTTGGAGCAGGAATTACAGAAGCACGACTTCATCCTGATTATGGTTTTGAAGTTCGCCAGATGCAGATGATAAAAGCCAACAAAGGTGAACCATTGAACGAAGAAACAGAACAGTTTTTGAAAGACCAATGGGAAAAAGAAAAAGAATTAAACAAGCAGGAACAGGAAGTAAGAGAGCAAGGATTGAAAGCTGATTTCGACAAAAGGATTGCAGAACTCCAAAGACAACATGAGGCTAAGTTAAAAGAACTTGGTGCAAAGCCTAAAACCGTAAAAGAAAAAACATCTTCCAAATTAAGAGATTTTGCAAAGGGTTTGCGCACCTCTGACGAGTTTGATAAATTTATAAAAAACGCAGGCAACAATGACGTAACAAGAGCCGGATTTAGCATTGATATTAATTTAAAAGAAGCAGTTGCCAACGCCGCCGAACATATTGCCGACTTGTTGGATAAAGGAGAAAAAATTGCCGACGCAATCAAAGATGCCGCCCGTAAATTTAAAGGAGATTTGGATGAAGCGGATTTTTCTAAAATACTGAATAACTTTTATACAAAAGCATCATTACCTGACAAAGAAGTTGCACTTCAAAATATCAAAGATTTAGCCGCTAAAGGTGGCGATACTGAAATAACAACAGATATGGTTGAAGGCAACCATATTCGTGATTATGTAAATTCTTTTATAGGAGATGTTGACCAAAAAGATTTGCTCAATGAAGCATCCAAAGGACTAAAAGAAATACTTCCTGATGTCACCAAAAAACAATTAATTGAAGCATATCTTAAAGAGGGAGATTATAAGCCGCAAACAAAAGAAGAATTAAAAAACGGAGTGGCAGAAGCAAAAAAACAACTTGTAAGCATTGCAAAATTAGAAGAGGACATTGAAGATTTGAATAACCTTCGTGGTGTGCGCCAGCGTTTATTCCCAACAGAAAGAGAAAAATCAGATTATGAGCAAAAACTGTATGACGAAAAGCAGGCTAAACTTAAAGAAATTTCAGATCGTGCGGCCAAAATAAGAGAAGATAATAACCGCATAGAAAAAGAGCGTGACAGGCAATTAAAGGTAATCCAGGATTTGAATGAAAAGAAAGCAGAACTTGAAAAGGGTATTCGCAGAAAGACTGAAAAAAATCCATCAAAAGAAGATACGCCTGAAATTGAAGATTTGAAAAAACAGGTTCAAAAAGTGTCTGACGATTTGCGCAAGGCAGAAACAGAAAAAAGAAAAATAGAACGTGAAGCCCAAAACAAAAAAGATAAACTTGGAGAGTTAAACGCTAATATAGAAAGAGCAAAAAATGACCGTGATTTAATAAAAACATATCGTGGTAAAACTGATCGTGAAGTAGATGCTGAAATCGCCGAAAAACAAAAAGAACTTAAGAAATTTACAAAATCCAATACTTCTGACGAACGAATCCAAAAGCAACTTTTAGAAAAAGCTAAAAAGGACGCTATGAGGAAAAGAGATGACTTGCAACAAAAGTTGGATAAGTTAAAAGAAACAGGCGAGTTAGAAGGTGCTATAAAGGAGTCTCCCAAAACTTTGAAAAAAGAAGATGCCGAATTAATTAATATCAGAAGGCAGCTTGCGCAGGTTCAAAGTGCATATAGAGAAAAGCAAAATAAATTACGTGAAAAAGAAATGTCTGTTCCTTATAAACTGGCAGATGTTGGAAGATCCCTTTGGGTTGACTACCTGATTGGTTCCCCAAAGACGCTTGCTAAAATCGCATGGATGGGTTTCATTAAACCAGCGACAGATGTGGGCAGAAGGATGGCTTTTGGAAAATTATTCCACTTGTTTTCTCCGGAAATATCTTCGGCTGCAAAACGTGGAGGTGAGAGTAGTAGTTGGAGAACTATTCAAAGCATGGCAAAAGTTTATTTTAGGCAGTTAGGAGAGAAAGGACTTCAAAAAATGTATGAAAAAGCTGAAAAAAATTATTATGATGCTTATGCAAAATATATTGATTATGCCAACAGTGATAAACCGGAAAAGAAAGTGTTAGCTGATCTTAAAAAAGATATGGACAATAAAATGTTCATAACACTTGGTAATTTCATGCACCAATTTGTAGGCGGTAGTTCCATTAAAGATGCTTATGATTCCTTTATTCACCGTGTAAACTATATTGAAAAACAATTTGGAGATATACACGAAGAATCTCTTGCGAAAGCCACAGAGTATAATCCTGAATTATCAAACAGGAGAAACCTTTTAAATGCTGAACTTGGTGAATTTTCTTACATCGCAAATTTTGTTGGAAGGTCACATGCTGCATTAAAATCCTTTTCTGCAAGAGCAAGTTTCGCAGCCGGATTTATGGCAAGAATTGAGGCCGATATTGAAGCGGGTAAAAAGGTAGATGGTACAAGACTGCTTGAAATCGGCAACGAATCGTATATAGATTGGGAACGTGGCAAATATCAACAAGGAAACATGATGTCAAATTCATGGAATAATGTTTTAAGAAGTGAATGGACTAATAATCCTAAATGGCATGAATATGAAAAGTATTTAAAACAATTCCTGCGTGGAGATATTGCCGTTACAAGAGTTCCGGTAAATATTCTTTATGAAGAAGCGATGGAGTTTGGCGCAGGTGCTTTCAGGGCTGTACATTTTGCACAAAGAGAGTACAATAAGGCATTCAAACAGGCAATAGAAGAAGGTTATGCTAAGAAGGCAGACGATGATCTGACTAAAGATTTTCTTTCAAAAGAATTTCAAGACAGAGTAAAGGAAATTGTACGGGATATGGATGGGGATATGGCAGCTAAAATCGCCCGTAATTTCCAAAAGGGAGGCATTGGTATAGGGTTATACACTTTGGCAATACTTTGGGGCGGTGTTCATTTTGGAATATTCCCCCACAAAGGTCAAACAAAAAAGAAAGATGAAGACGAATTAAAACCGGATGAATTAAACCCAGGTCAAGTTATGTTTGGCAACACAAAAATGGGCGAAACAACATCTGCCGCAATAGAACATACCCCTGCTCTATGGCCTTTATTTATGGGGCTTGGGATGGCACAGCAATACCACAATGATATTAAGAAAGGAAAGATGACGGTTGCTGCTGCGAAAGATGCTACATGGGTTCATCTTCAAATTATAGAAGGGCAGATACCATTTGGTAGTGCATTTTCTCCTTTGGAATTTATTAAAGAATCAGTAGGAAGACAAGTGAGAAAAACAACAGATAGTATGGGGCTTACTGATCCTGTCGATACAAAGGGAGGCTTACCAAAAACAAGCATTGGAAGAAAATATCTTGAAGATAATAACATTAATCTACCTGAATTAGATAATACAAAAGTTAAGATAAACATTGATAGCAAGCATCCGGAAGGCAAGATGACGCAAGATGAATTTTCAATCTTTAAAGACTTAAGAAGTAAAATATTGGATTCTGAATTATCTAATTTAGCCGCTTCTGATGTAGGCCAAAAACTGACAAAAGAACAGAAAAAAGAAGCTGCAATAAAAGCTGAAAGTCAGGCAACAACGCAGGCAAAAAAAGAAATGATTAAGGCAGGATATTTTAGTGAGAAAGAACCAAAAACAAGGGAAGAAAAAAGAATTAATGAAGAGATTAAAAGATTATTCAAAAAGGGAAGCGGTGGCGGCGGCGGCGCAAATAGTAAATTTTCAATAAGAAACCTTAAATGATACCAACTGTTATAAGTTCTACCGATATTGAATCTGCAAGATATCCGACGCTTGGAGATTATTTTTTTAAAGATGGCATACGGCACTTTGTAATTACAAATACAGGTGACGACGTAATGGATGACCTTATTTTTATTCACGAATTTATAGAAGAAGTTCTAACAAGAAACGCAGGTATTCCAGAAGAAGAAATTTTAAAACATGATCTTTGGGTTGAAGAAGAAATAAAAAAAGGAAATTACCCTGATGATGCGGAGCCTGGCGAGCATGAGAAATCGCCATACAAAAAGCAACATCTTTTTGCCGAAAAAATAGAGAAAATGGTAGCGAAAAAATTAGGCATAGATTGGAAAAAATATTCAAATAATTTAAACAAACTGATATGAACACCGTAATGGACGTACCAAAAGAACTGCAAGTTGATTTAAAAACCAAAACTATAATGGTTATTGATAATGGCATCTTCGTTGAATTTGCAAAAACATTATCGAAGGATTTTAAAAAAGTATATTACTTTATGAATTGGGTAAATGCCTTCCCGAAATCTAATCCATATATTGTGGGTGAAGGAGTAGAAGGAATCGAAAGAGTTAATTATATGTGGGATTACTTTGATGAAGTAGATTTATTTGTATTTCCTGACGTTTATTATGGCGACTTGCAGCTTCATTTACAAAGTTTAGGTAAATTGGTATGGGGCGCAAGGAAAGGTGAAGAAATGGAACTGTATCGTGATAACATGGAAGAATATATGAAGTCAGTAGGGCTGTATGTTACACCTTATAAAGTAATTACAGGATTAGCAGACTTGCGTGAATATTTAAAAGAACATGACAACGTTTGGGTCAAACAAAATGTCACACGAGGGGATTTTGAAAGTTTTCATTCTATTAATTACGAAAACATAGAACCGCTTCTTGATGAATTGGAGCATAATCTTGGTGCAGTTAAATATATCAAAGAATTTATTGTTGAAGATGCTTATGACAATGCAGTTGAAACGGGAGTTGATATGTACACGGTAGATGGGAAATATCCTAATAAAACTTTGGCCGGGATTGAAGTAAAAGATTGTTATGATGACCAAACAGAAGTTTTGACAGATGAAGGTTGGAAATTATTTAAAAATCTAAACCGAAGTGAGAAAATATTTACGTTAAGAATAAATGACGGCACAGGGTATATTAAAAGCGAATTTCAGAAACCCACTGATTATATTGAAAGAGATTACAATGGAGAATTAGTGAGTATAGAGAAGGACACCGTAAGTTTAAGGATAACTCCAACGCACAATTTATTAGTTCGGGACGGTATTCAGAATGAAAATGCTGAGTATGTCTCATGGGCTACATTAGAAAAAGGTAGAGTATATGGCAAAGAAAGTACATTTAAAAGAGGGAAACAGGTTCTTCGGCTACAAAAAGCTATTGATGTAATCAACAGAAACAAAAGATTTTCTTTATTCCAGCCGAGGCCAACATTAATCACAGATTTTGATGAAGGGAGGCTGAAAAACTCGTACTTTACAATAGGTGGCAAGAAAATAAGAAAGATTTGGATGGCTCAATTCATGGGATTGTACCTATCGGAAGGTTCTGTTAAAAAAATAGTTGGGAAAAAAGGCGATTCGTATCAAATAAACATTTCGCAATCTAAGTATGTAAATGAATTTTGTGAGATGTTAAAAAAAATGCCATTTACTTTTACTAAAGTAAAAAATGGGTTTAATTGCTATGACTCGATTTTGGGTAAATACCTGTACGATTTTGGGAAGTCAAAAGATAAGTTTATACCAGATTGGATTAAAAAATCTGGCAAAAATATAATCAATTCTTTTTTAGATGCTTATTGTTTAGGAGATGGGTCGTTTTCGTACAATTATAAAAAAATAAGAAAAGATTCCACTATTTACAATGAAAATTATACTCGTAGGAGAATGATAAGTAGATATTTTTATACTTCATCTAAACGTATGGCCGATGACTTGCAAGAGTTGTTAGCTAAGATAGGTAGCGTTTCCTTATCCCGTATTGATAAAGAGTACTATAACAACAAAGAGAATAGATTATGTAATATGTACGGAGTACAAGAGAAATTAATAAACAGAAAAAATTATATTTTTCCTAAAGACGTAAATTATTTACAATATTCAGGTAAGGTATATTGTGTTACTGTGCCGAATGGTATTATAATGATACGCAGGAATGGAAAATCTATGTGGTGCGGGAATTGTGGGTACATAGGAAAGATTGTAAAATACGATTCGCTTTCTCCTAAGATAACAGGTTACAATGATAAAATATCAGAAGCGTTCAATAAGTACGGTTATAAAGGTTTTTTTAGTACAGAAATAAGAATCAGTAAAGATAAGCCTCCTTACATGCTCGACAAATGTAGTAGGGCGGGTTCACCGCCTTCGGAACTTTATCAATTGATGTATAAGAATTTGGCAGAAATAGTTTGGTACGGTGCTTCCGGATTTTTAATAGACCCGATCACTGAATGTAAGTTTGGAGTGGAGGCGCTTATTCATTCTTCATGGGCTGATAAAAATTGGCAGGCCATATCTTTCCCCAAAAAATATCGGGATAATATTAAATTAAGAAATGCCTGCGTTATCGAAGGAAAATATTATTGTGTTCCTCAAACATATGGTATTGCTGAAATAGGCGCTATTGTAGCGGAAGATAACACATTGGAAGGTGCAATAGAAAAAGTAATGGAAATATCTGAACAGGTGAAAGGGTATTATATTGACATAAAAACAGAATCCTTTAATCAGGCAAAAGAAGAATTTGAAAAATTAGAAAAAATGGGCATTAAAATTTTGTAGTACAAATTATATTCTTTTTATAAAAAAACACTTTCTTTATGCTATTTAAGATAGCATGAAATATTTCCAGTTAAAAATAGATGTAATAAATGGAGAAGTAAAAGAGTTTCCCAAAACGTTTAATTTTTCTTGCAGCGATGTCACTCCCATTGGAAATACTATCATAAGATATTTTACAGATGATATGTGCCAAGTGGCGCACCGTACTTTTTACATAATGTACAAGGGCGAATTATTTGGAACCAATCAATTTTCTACCGTAGAACAATTTTGGAATTATACTAATTGTTATCCTGCGACAGTTTATGCTTTATCAGATGGATGCGAATTTAGAATAAATGGCCAGATGGCCTTAATAAGTTAAAAAATGGCATGTAAAGGTCAAGAACTTGCTGATTTACCTGTTTTATTCGGTTGCCCAGGCAATGACGAAAAGATTTTTGTGTCTAATGCTATTGGTGGCAGTGGCAGCGGTAGATACGCATGGAGGAAATGGTCTGATTTGAAACAATGTATTGCAGGTTCTGTTAAATTACCCTATATAGGAGTTGTGGGAAGAGGCCGGACTAATCCGGATTTTCCAAATGATCCGGTAACAGGTGCTTCAATATTACAGGATGATTCTTTAAAAGGATTAGGCGCAACTAATGATGGCAATATACAAATGGTCATAGATTCCACACTATATGCAACGTTTGGAACCGATGCAAGTTTCGCTTATGATTCAGATTTAGGAATAATAGATATATCGCCAAATGTATTTGTAGAAGGAAGCGGGGTATTCGTTGACAGAAATCAATAAAATTAATTATGAAAAAGTTATTAATACTGACTGCTTTTTTATTTTGTACATTGTTCTCTTTTGCACAATTTCCTAATAAGCATACTCAAAGTAATGCTGCTACAAAAGAAATTTTTTACGGCGGCGTTAATCCAGTTAAAGGATTGATCAATGGCCGCTATTCAGATACGGCGGCGGCAAACAGAGACTATGTGGCCGGAGAAAAAGGTGCGCAGATTGTTGTAGGCAATACAATTTATTTGAGAGATTCAACAGCGACAAAATGGATTGTCGCCGGAGGGTACGGAGTGACCGCCTCAAACATTACCATCCTAAATGATTCCTCTATTTCAATTTGTAATAGCAATAGTTGTGACACCTTTAAGTTTACAAATATTATAGTAAATAATTTTTCTGTAATTAATGATTCGACAATACTTGTCTGTGATGGTAACAATACTTGTGATACATTGAATATTTCGCCCACTCCAATAGCAAAATCATACGTTGATTCCACAATAATAAAAGGCGGCGATTCTCTTTTTTTTTACATCAATGGGAAGCCTTATTTTGGAGGGTTAATATCTCCTAACAGTACATCTACGGTTTCAATTTATAATGATTCTACCTTAGTCATCTGTAATACTAATACATGCGATTCATTTAAGACCAATATTGTCATAAGTAACTTTACGGTGCTAAACGATTCGACAGTAATAGTATGTCCTACTTCCGGCTCCTGTGATACGATAAATATTAATCCTACCCGATTTGCAAAACCTTACGTAGATTCAGTAAAGATTATTAACGGCATTCTTTTTTATTACATAAATGGGAGTGGATATTCAGGGGGTGCAACGTCATCCTTTAATGGAACTTCATTGGTTGGCGGTGTTGTATCATATTCAGGAAGCGGACTTACTTATAATGTAACTCCTGCATATTTTACAAATCCTTATTTTACTGATTCGACCGCCGCAGGACAGGTTACTCTTTCAACCGCAGACCCCACCTTTAGCAGAATAGATGCAGTTGTAGCAACAAAACAAGGAGTAGATAGTGTAATCGCCGGAATACCATCAAGTAATCCTGAATTGCCCCAAATAGATCAAACAAATGAGGTGCTATTGACGTATATAATAGTTACGGCGGGAGAAACCGCCCCTACTGTTACGGTTCAAACGATTTATGACCAAGATACCACAGGAGAATGGACACCAACCGCTTCCGGTTTTTCTCCAAATTTTGCAAGCACACTTAATCCTTATCACTCAACAAAAGCTATTCGTGTAAGCTCATGGAGTAATGGGAACTCTATTACTTTTTCTTCGCCAATTCCCATAAGTAGCAATAATTATTCAGTTCTTACTTTTTATGTTTATTTGGCATCAGCCTTAGCAAATAACAGTAATGTAACGGTTCAATTTTACAATGGCGCAGTTGTGGTAGGTAATACAATTACACTTTCTTCAATTTATGGATTTTCAAAAACTAAGACAGGTTCTTATCAACCAATAGCAATACCGTTTTCAGCATTAGGATTAACAGGAAATGTAAACAGAATGGTAGTAACGTTTTCAAAAACAAATTCTAATCCTGTAGATATAGATTGGATTCAATTTCAAAGCTCTGGCGGAACAACAGGTGGTGGCGGTGGTACAGGGAATTACGTTACCAATATTTACAGAAAAAATGGTACTGATTCTGTATTTCAAGTTATAAATAATGTAGCATCTTTTGCGTTCATAGATAGCACTGGCGGCGCAGGTGGTGGCGGTACTGTTACAAATTTCAGTTTCACCAATACAACAGGCATTACCGGAACCGTTACCAATCCAACAACAACACCTAATTTATCTTTAGCTATTGACACTTCTGCTTTACCAGGGGTGCATACAACCAATTTCAATGATACCCGCTATGCAACGATCTCTACCCTTGTTGGCAATTATGTAAAATATTCAGATACAGCCTCAATGCTTTCTCCTTATCTACATAAAGTTGATACAACAAGTAAATGGATTCCTTTAGGCACTAAATATCCTTTAAATGTGGAAAGGCCAATATTGGAAATTGATAGTGTTACAATTGGTTTTGATAGCATACATCTTCCTCAATTAAGATACTCACTTGCGTTACGAGATACAACACAATGGACAGATACAACTTTAATTGATAGAAAATACCTTAAAGATATAATCTCAGCAGTAACAGCAACAGGTATTACAAGAACTGAATTACAAGATACAGCAGCAGCAATAAGAGGCTCAATGGGAAGCGGCTCTGTTCTTTCTGTTACTGGCAACCCTTCTAATTTAGTTGATAATACCGATCCGGCCAATCCTGTCATTCAACAGGATGCTTCTAAATTAGATAAAAGTGATTCAACGATAGCAAACAGAGTAACGGCGAATACGTCAAATATAGCTACAAACACTTCTAATATTGCTTCTAATACAACCGCAATAGCGGGGAAACAAAATACTCTCACTCTCACTACAACTGGAACAAGCGGTGCAGCTACACTAACAGGAGCAACCTTAAATATTCCTCAATATACAGGTGGTGGCGGTGCCGGTGGTACTCCAATAGATACTGTTGCAACAATTACTGCTTTAGAAAATACACCAACAGCAACAAGGTATGTTTATGTTTCAGATACTTTACGTGGCGGGTTTTTCAACTATGTAGCAACAGGATTAACGCCTGACAGCGGAACTGTATTTAATGCAAATGGTAAAGGTGGTGGTTTTTGGAAAAGACAAATATCTGGTGCAAATTTTATACCGGAATGGTTCGGAGCAAAAGGTAACGGGACTACTGATGATGCAACATCGTTTAATTTGACTGTAGGTGCGATGACAACAGGCGGAGAAATGACCTTGAAAGCCACAACCTATTTAATAAACAGTACAGTTACCTTAAATAAGTCTATAAAAATAAACGGAATGGGTATGGGAGCTACTACAATCCAGCAAGGTACTAACAATACTACTGCTTTTAGGATAGTAGAAGATAAATGTATTTTATCAAATATGAAAATTTTAAGTACACAAGCATCACCAACTTCGGGCTGTGCGGTAAGAATTGATAGTAATTTAAGAACTAACGGAACCGTTCTTAAGTTTGAATTTAGTCATATAAATTTTTATGGGTTTTATAACTCTGTTGAAGCAACCAACACTTTTGGATGGACAATAGCTGATTGTTTTTTTCAAAATGTGGCTAATTATGGTGTTGTAGTATCTAATAATTCTTGTCCTGATTGTGGAGATTCTTATATAACAGGTTGTACATTTAATCCACTATCTGCCAGCACCTTCGCATATATATATCAAACAAATAGCGGTGGCTTGCGTATAAGTAATAATAAATTTAATAAAGGAAATTATAAAGCGAAGTACGATTACTATGGGGTATTATCTGGTACACAGGATTTACTTGTTAATGGAAATTCTTTTGAAAATTACACAGTATCTGCAATAAAATTAGTAGGAACTACTAACCTTTATCAGAACACTGAAATTACAGGGAATCAATTTGCAGGTGGCACAAATGGAACCAGACCAGATATACAGATAGATTCTGCTCGACAGATTTCGATTACTGGAAATGTTTTTACTAAATATTACGCAACAGGTAATGATACAGCAATTGCACTCACCAATGTTATAGATGTAAACGTCAATAATAGTTATACTGGAAGTGGCGTTTTTTACGGGACACCTGTTGGTTACAACGGTGTAAATACAGGAATTTACGGTGATGGTTCAGGGAATAAATATAACCTTCCTGTTTGGAATGGAAAAACATATCAGGGCGTTTCGCATATTCAGGACAGTCTTGGGTTTATTAATTTTAATTTGTCCGGTATTGGTCATGGGTATGTGCCCAATTATACTAATAACGCAAGCAAAATTAACGTTTCTATCGTAGGCAGCGGTTTTTCTGGACTTCAAGATGCAGCGTTCATAAATTCTAATATTAATGGGGCGGCCGGTGGCGGATTTTCTTTTTGGCAGCAAACAGGAGCGACAACATCTACAAATCTTGTAAGGTTTTATGCAGATGGAACAACCGGATTCGGGTTTACATCAGGCTTTACAGCCACGGCTAAGGTACAGGTCCAATCCACAACGGAACAGTTAAGATTGAGCTACGATGCTTCCCACTATGGGAATTTTATTACTGCATCAGATGGAACTATGACAATAAGTTCCAGCAATAAAAAGGTAAGAGTTGATTCATTGGGTGTTAATACAGCACCAAGTCAAGTGTTAGACGTTAAAGGCGTTTCGTTATTTGGAGGTACTGCCACACCAACTGTAATAAATGGATTGGCAAATTCAGGAAAGATGGCGATTGGAGCCTCTAATTTATCAGGTGGTTTAGGTGAGATTGATTTGTATGCAAATAAAAATGCCGGATTTAACGGTGGATTTCAATTTTATGATTATTCAAATTCAGATGTTAAAACACCAATTTTTAGAATTATTGGGTCAAATGGCAATGTAGGGTTAGGCAGTGTTACGAATCCATTGGCAAGGTTAGAGATTCCTGCGGGAACTGCAACTGCCGGAACTGGCCCGATAAAACTTAATAC